>MAAC01009735.1_pt1 | contig 288459 bp, 260 predicted proteins | sample 1115981 | NCBI WGS metagenome assembly MAAC01 (sample SAMN04961126, study PRJNA320927) | seawater metagenome | isolation source: sample BD02T64 sea water enriched with oil for 64 days | place: USA:Gulf of Mexico | collected 2013-07-27 | reverse complement strand
CATTAACCTTTCTGCCAACCAACCTTCCGCCCTGCCAATAAGGTACCCAGCACAAAACACACCCAAAACCCCTGCCAAACCCCAAACCTCCGCAACAATCCCAAAATTGACGGAAGAGATAGCGACCCAAGGAAAATCCTAACAGTCCCGAGGACGCACAACTATCGGAGCGACATAACAAGCAAATAGGAGAAAGCCGCCTCCCCAGGTAAATCCACTTACTGTAATGAATGTCGCATAGGACTCAGGCCACCAAGGCGCCAGAAACCGCATAACCCCACCCGCGATGACCATACCCAGAACGACTATAAGCAGGGGCGTGCTTTTCAAGGCCCGACCGGTATGCCCCAAGAGAGCCCGACACATCACCACGACCGTCATCAAACCAATAGTTCCCGCGGTCAGTAAGTGCAGCCCACCGCCAGCTGGCACGTCCTCAGGTACCCAAATGCTCAATCCAATCACAATCAAACTGAAGCCAAGGAATGCATAGGCTATATGGAGACACGCGATCAAAGGCTCCCTCACCGTCTTCAGCCCCTGCCATCGGGTGAGCCGAAGTAAGAGAGCACCGCCTGCAACAACCAAGAGGGCTGCCGTGACCCCCTGCTCGGGCAGGAACGTCCAACTGAGCGCGCTGAGCGCCGTCAAGAGGATGCCAACCTTGTCGATGGGCCCCATTGCGGGAATAGAGACATCGCGCCCCTGAGCTTTGAGCCAATTCCCCGTAAAGGTGGGAATAATGCGCCCGCCAATCAGCGCAAGTAGAACGGCAATCGTTCCCAGACCGAGATGTAACCAGAGCTCATTCTCGTAAAGGCCTATGACATCAAGGCAGAAGAGCACATTAGCCGAGCCAAAGACGCTAACCGCCGCAACCACAACAAGATTGCGCTTGTTGCCCCCCCCAATCACTTCGCGTGCAAATAGACAGATAAAGGCAGGTATAAAGCCGACATCTATAAGAGCGGCCGTGGAAACGGGGAAATCTCCCACGAGACTAAGCGCCATTGAGACCCGACCCGCCAACCATAAGATAAAGAGACCCGCCAGCCACACGCCCGATACGGGGGGACGGCCCGTCCAATTGGCAACGGCTGTGAGTGTGAAGCCAGCAAGTACCGCCCCCAGATACCCAAAGATCATTTCATGGGCATGCCAAGAGAGAGGGTCCAATGCCCCCTCCCAAACCACCCAACTGCTATAAAGCCCCACCCAGCTTAAAATACCCAAGCCTGCAAAGAGCGCCGCGCTAAAGAAGAAGGGACGAAACCCACTGCTAAAAAGAACCTTCATGACAGACGCCACAGCCACACTCCTTTAAGAGAAAGGATACTAAAGACCCGCATCCAGCCTGCACCTTAAAAGAACCAAACACACACCACGTTGATTTCCATCAAAAAAGGCAGCGCCTAAGCACTGCCTTTTAAAAACCTATTTTAGAAGACGGTTAGAACTGGGCGCCTACAGCCAACCACATTTTCTGTGTGTCCGTGGCAAGGGTATCAGCCTGATAGTCCGCATATTTGGCTTCAACATAGAAGTTTTTGTAAAAACCAACATTCAGCACAGCGTCCCACTCAGAACCATAGTCTGCACCGCCGTCGTTTGCGCTAAAGTCGTGATAAACCACCATGACTTTCACTTTATCGACAAAGCTCTCTTTAAAGGCATGCTTATAGAGAGCCGCCGCATAGAGATCTTCCAACCCATTTGCAGGCGTCGACAAAAACTTGTCCGCCCAACCAGAAAACTTATGGCCCGTCGCTAAAGGCGCTTGGAACGCAGCAACACCACCATCTGATCCCAACACTTCATACCCAAGCTTTGCCGTAAAGCCCGACATGCTGAGCCCCGCAGCGCCGTGGTAATAAAGTGCGCTGTAAGACGTTGGATTATCCCCATGGTCTGACTGTTGAGCAATTTCTGCTTCATAAACCGCTTTAATGCCCTCGCCCACAGCCGTCTTACCCGCAAAGCGAATGCCGTAAGTCTGGCTAGCAGAGCCGTAGTTGAGAACTTCTGTTGGATTGACCAAATAGGCGTAGGCAGACACAGTTCCAAAACCCAATCCACTGTACTTGGCATTGATCAAGTGGGTCTCAGACTTCCAATCCCCATTGGCATGATCATCCCCTTGAATCCGGTTGACGTTCCAGATGTAGGAATAGTGCAAAGCAAGATTATCGAGGGAGGTGTTCTTGACCGTCACCCCGTCGAAGGTTTGATCATTCTGCCGAAACCCAACCGCGCCCACAAAGCGCTGATTATCAAGTTGAATTTTTTGACGCCCGCCAATCAAGGTCGTGTTGTCAAAGCCGGTATAGAATAAGGCTGCCTGATTAATCTCGGTACCGCTCGGGTCAGCAACAATGGGAAAGCCGCCATTACCATTGGTCGTGGAATTATAGTCGTCGTCATCCCCGATCTCGGCAACGTTCTCTATTTCCACCAATCCTGCAAATCCATAAAAACTGCCTGTTTTATAGCCAAGCTTTGTGCGCAAAGTAGAGGCAGTTGCATCATTGGCAAAGCCGCCTTGCTCTACGGTTTCATACCGATACCGGACATCCAGCGAGACATCGCCCTCTGTCAGCGCCTTCGCCAAATCGTCGTCTTGCGCCATTGCAGGCACCAAAGCTGATGTAGACATCAGTATGACAAGGGACGCCATAAAGACTTGAGAGGCATATTTCATATTTTCTTCCTTCCACTCACTGCACATGCCAATACGAATAAAGGAGGAATAAACCCGCGCGTTATGGCAGAGAGCACAAAATGACAAGAGAGCAGTACGGTGCACCCGAACCGTGTTCTCACCGCACCAACCTGCACATACCGTGCCGGACCTCTGGCATGGGGGCATCACCGAAAAATGTCTGGATTACATCGGACAAGGCGATCTAGATTGAGGAAAACATTTAGGGGGAGATCAAATGACACAGCAACCATCATCCACACTGATCACGAGCGGCCGCTTACTTCTGGCACTCTACTTTTTACTGCCCGGCCTTATAAAGTTTTTGCAGTGGGACACAACCATTGCCTATATGGAGACGCACAGCGTCCCCTATGCGATGCAATTGCTGCTCTTCGCAGGGATTGTCAATATCGCTGGCGCGTTGCTGCTCGCCACCAATCGCTATGTGCGTCTCACCAGTCTCGGGTTCGGGCTCTACATCATTATTGTCAACCTGCAATTGCATGACTTCTGGAATTTGGAAGGCTTGGCGCAACAACATGAAACCCAAAACTTTGTAAAGAACCTTGCCATCTTAGCCGGGCTATTGGTCTTGGCAGGCGCCAGTGCTAAACGCCCCCTCAGCTTAAAAGGTTTGGGGAAAAGCGACAGCAAACTCGACTAAACGACCAGCTCATCGGTCAACACAAAACATAAAAATCCAAAACAAAAGGCAGCGCTTCACAGCGCTGCCTTTCATGTATTTGGAAACATTTTTAGCTTAAGCGCCTTTTAGATCCAAGCCCGCCAAGCCGCCTTCGGTTCGCCACTGATCAAGGATCTGGAAATACGCAACCGATCCACCGCCATACGGGGAGTTTTGTTGCGACCGCTCACTTGGCTTACCTTCATTGTTGTAATAGCCCGGCGTGCATTCCTCGAAGAACTGATCGCGCATGCCCGCTTTGCTCAGCATCTCATCGATCCACCCTTGCTCAGCTTCCGTGGTCACTTCAAGCCGTGCCATGCCACGCTCTTTTGCTTGCCCAACCACATAAGCCAAATGTTTGGCCTGCTCATCAAGCAAATGCGGATAGCTTACAGTGAAGCCTGATTGTGCGGGACCCATCGTGAATGTATTGGGAAATCCATGAACGAAAATACCGTGCAAAGTCCGAATGCCTTCTGACCAATGCTGAGTGAGCGAAAGCCCCTCAACGCCTTCCAAGTCATAGCCAGCCCGGCGCGCTGTATCCGTACCTACTTCAAAGCCAGTGCTATAGATCAAACAATCAATCTCATAGGTCTGACCATTCGCAACGATGGCGTGATCGGTAATTTCATCAACGCCCACCCCCTTCGTATCCACCAAGGTGACATTGGGACGGTTGAAGGCGGCTAGATAATCGTCATGGAAACAAGGCCGCTTACAGAATTGGCGGTACCAAGGTTTAAGAGATTCAGCAACATCAGGGTCAGTAACAATCTCATCGACCCGGTCGCGAATTTGTTCCATTTTTTTGAAGTCAGCCAACTCCGCCAATTCACCCATACGCTTAGGAGAGAGATCTGTTTCTCCGCTCGTGCGGGCAAAATGAATGAGATTGCGGATGATTTCTGTCCACCCATCATTCACAAGGTCCTTCTCCGCAAACCCACCAGAGACCAATGTATTGAAGTTCTCCATCCGGTCTTTGTGCCAACCTGGCGTCAAGCTTTGAGCCCAGTCCTCGTCGGTCGGTTTATCATTGCGGACATCGATGGAAGACGGCGTGCGTTGAAACACAATCAACTCGTCAGCAACCTCTGCCAAGTGAGGAATACATTGAACAGCTGTTGCGCCAGTCCCAATAATCCCAACTCGTTTGCCTTTAAGGCCTGTCATATTTCCTGCAGACGTACCGCCAGTGTAATTATAGTCCCACCGGCTGGTATGGAAAGAATGGCCTTTGAAGGTATCTACGCCAGGAATGCCAGGAAGTTTGGGGCGGTTCAACGGACCGTTTGACATGACAACAAATTTCGCCGTCATACGGTCATTGCGGTTGGTTTCAATAACCCAATGGTTTTCAGCTTCATTCCAAAACAACTTTGTCACTTGAGTTTGGAAACACGCATTCTCATAGAGATTAAAGTGGCGACCAATTTCTTGGCAATACGCAAAGATTTCCGGGCCCGTCGCATATTTTTTGGATGGCATATAGCCAAGCTCTTCAAGCAACGGCAAATAGACGTAGCTTTCCACGTCACACGCAGCTCCCGGATAGCGGTTCCAATACCACGTACCGCCAAAGTCTCCGGCCTTTTCAATAACACGAAAATCAGAGACCCCAGCTTCGCGTAACCGCGCTGCTGCAAGCATGCCCCCAAAACCACCGCCAATGACAACAACTTCAGTATGATCTGTTATCGGCTCACGGGTGAAATCAGGATCAACATACGGGTCATCGATATAGTGCGCAAAGTCGCCGACAACTTCCACATATTGGGCATTACCTTCCGCCCGAATACGCTTGTCGCGCTCTTCTCTATATTTCTCACGTAACTCATTTGGATCAAACCCAAATTCTGCAACAGCTGCTGCATCAGACATAGTATCGCTCCCTATTTTTATTATTATGAAGTCATTTAGTTAGTGTACAGATGAAATTGAACCACTCTTCTTGCCCTCTGGCACGTCTCTATCCTCACCCGGTGCTGCATCCCAATAAGTTTCGAGGGCGAGCTCGGCTTCTACTCGGTAAGGTATGAGGCGCTCGCGTCCCTTTTTTGTCGCACCCCCAAGCAACAAAAGAGAAGCGCCAAATTGATTTCGGGCTTTCATTTCTTCGATCGAAATAAGTCCGTGAGCCCAGATTTGAATGTTGATAAGAAGCAATTCACCGAAGGTAACAGCGAAAACCCGGGGGCTCACGTCCCCCGTGAGATAGCCCGCCTCAATCGCTTCCTCTAACAATTTCCGCCAAAGCTGCACGGCAGATGCACCCATCTCGCGACGGGTGTCTGGTCCACCGTTTTGAAACGCTGCAGAAAGGAGATTGCGGTGATAGGCAGGGTGTTGCTCATAAACAAAGCTCATGACCGCTGATGCGGTAAAGAAGGCTTCAAGCTCATCACTCACCTTGTCTTCAAGGTACGTCTCCAAACGCCTGGTATCTTCTTTAAGCAATGCCAACAAAATGGCCTGCTTCGATCCGAAGAGATTGTACGGTGTCGCGACACTCACATCTGCCATTTGCGCCAACTTGCGCATGGAAAATGAAACGCCGTCCTGCGCGTTCATCAACTCTCGCGCCGCTGCCAAAATGGCAGTGCGCCTCATCGCCTTTGATTCTTCCCAGTGAGCCATATCGAACCATCTTTATAACGTGTTATAAATAGCAGTAAATCGCGCTTACGATAAATTGTCAAGCGGGCAAAAAAAAGCGAGCGCTGACAAAATAGTCAACGCTCGCTTGAGAACTCAAAGAAACTCTACAAGGAAACCTATCGAAAATTAGGCCCGCAAGAGGGATATAAACTCCGACACCCGCGAATGAAGCTCTTCAGCTGTACCGCCCAACTGGGTGGCCGCCGTCTTCACATTATTGGCAGAGGTAGAAGCACCCGTCGCAGCCTCTTCAATATCGGCAATGCTGCCAGTAACCTTGTGGGTGCCACTGGCCGCTTGTTCGGCACTGCGCGCAATCTCATTTGTTGCAGCCCCCTGTTCTTCCACAGCCGCGGCAATAGCAGCCGCAAAAGCATCAATCTCGCCAATCGTTGTGGTCACATCTGCGATAGCTGCGGCAGCTTCTTCCGTCGCTGTCTGCACATTACCAATCTGATCGGTGATATTTTGTGTCGCTTGCGCCGTTTGGCTCGCCAAGTTTTTCACCTCAGAAGCCACAACCGCAAACCCTTTGCCTGCATCGCCCGCACGTGCAGCTTCAATCGTCGCATTAAGGGCCAGCAAATTTGTCTGCTCAGCAATGGCGTCAATAAGATTAGTTACTTCACCAATACGAGCCACCGCATCCGTCAAACCCGCAACCGTTTGATTGGTTTCTTCTGCCTTAGCAACCGCACTTGCCGCTGTTTTGGACGCACTATTGGCTTGCATCCCGATCTCTTGAATGGACGCCGTCAACTCTTCGGCAGCTGACGAAACCGCCTGAACACTTTGAGAGGTCATTTCAGCAGCCGACGCACCTGCCTGAGCTTGGCTTTGAGTTTGCAAAGCAGCAGGTTCTAATATCTCGGCGTAAGATTGCATTTCAGAAGCGGATTGGGAGACCGTATCTACCACACTGCCAACACTGGCTTGGAAGTCAGCGACAATCTTCTCACGTGACGCTTTTTCATCCGCTTGGCGTTGCTGCGCCCGTTGGTCCCGCTCACGTTCCATTTGCTGGACTTTCAGAGCATTGTCTTTAAATACCTGAACCGCTTGCACCATTTCACCAATCTCATCAGATTGGCTGCGGGTTGGAATTTCGGCTTCCAAATGACCAGAGGCTAATTCACCCATAACGGCCGTCAATTTTGAAATTGGCTTGCTCAACGTTGTTGCAAAAAGAACCGCAGCACCTGCCGCCGCTAAAGCCAACAAAATAGTAACCAGAGAAATGACAAGCATCATCTCGTTCGACGCTTCAAAAATTTTACTACGGGGAACGGTCACCACAAGGCTCCACGGCGTTTTGGTAGCCGCAATATGAAGCGGCGTAATGACCTGCAACATCGCAACACCGCCCACAATAGTGTCAGGCACAGTCACCACCTCGCCTTGCGCCAACAACGAACGCATGTCTTTGGAGAAACCTGCCTCTTCAACACTCTTAGTCAAAAGAGCACCATCTGGATGGTACACAATATGGCCGGTATTGCTCACCAACGTGAGATATCCTTCGCCAAAAGGCCGGATGGCATCAAGTTGTTTTTGAATATCCGACAACGCAATATCGACACCGCCCACGCCGATGCCCGTGCCATTGCTTTTAATGGGTACCACCAAAGACGTGATAATCGTATCCACGCCGCCGACTGAATAGATGTACGGGTCTAGAATAGTTTCTTCACCGCTTTGTAGGGCTGAAAGATAGTAATCGCCATCACCCGGCAATTCATAGCCAGCCAAAGCTTCCGCACTTATTTTACCGTCACTACGATACCAATAAGGGACGTAACGCCCTGTTTGGTCATGAAAAGGCTTATCAGCCCACTGGGCATCTACGCCATCAAACGCATTTGGTTCCCAAGCAGTCCAGGTACCAAGCAAGCTGGGGTTCTCACCCAGCAATCGCTTCAATATCCCATTGGACAAATTGCGATCGGCAGTACCGTCCAGCTTTAGAGAATGTAACGTCGTGGCAATATTGCGGGCCGTCACAAAGGACTTTTCAAGCTCAGCCTCAACAAGGGTGGCATTGCCCTCGGCCACCTTGTTCGACAAAGCAATCGCTTGCTTTTCAATAATGTTTCGACTGAGGAAAACACTCATCCCAGCTGCAACCAAGATGCCCACCAAGGCGATTGAAACCACCGACACCGTCATTTTGCCGCGTAAGCGCAGAGAGATTAAATTCATGTTGCCCCAACCTTCATCCAAACATTGCCATGAGGGATAAACCTAAAGCACTAAACTTAATAAGTAGTACTCAGACAACATTTCACACGTGCTGGAACACGTGTCCCCAAGCAATACATCCCCAGTCAATCTTCTACTCAAACATTGAGGGGCCCCATCATTTGAGGTAAAATCCATTTGCGCCTCTCAAACGCCAACCAATATGAGCCTTTATGACCCAGCACACTTTACAACCTGCCCGCCTGCCAGACCCCAGCCAATTCACGCTGACCAACATTTGGCGGTATCCTGTAAAGTCCATGCAGGGGGAAAGCTTAGAGAGTACGCCCATCAAATCTTCTGGTATTCCCGGCGACCGTGGTTGGGCGGTTGTGGAAACTCAAACCGAGAAGACAGCTAGTGCGGCGCGCTACCGCCAGCTTCTCAATTGCAAAGCGACCTATCGCACTGACCCCTCGACACTGGCACCAGGAGCGGCAAGCCCGGAAGTGCTGATCGGTTTTGAAAACGGCGACACGCTGTCTTCCCAAGACCCAAAACTCAATGAACGGTTGAGCGACCTACTCGGCACAGAGTGTGCCCTTAAGCCCTGCCCAACCCCGGCCCACTTTATCGATGACAGCCCTATCAATCTGCTCACCCGGGCCTCTCTTCGCCAGATGCAAAGCTTTTCCCCCACCTCGATTCTCGATCCGCGTCGGTTTCGGCCCAACTTCCTCTTTGAAGATAGCCAAAACCACACAGGTTTCATCGAGTTTGACTGGTCAGGAATGAACTTGAAGCTCGGATCAGCGACCTTGAGCTCCATCTATCCATGTGTCCGCTGCATCATGACAACTCATCCTCAGATGGAACTGCCCCAAGACAGCAACATCATGAAAACAATGTTACGGGAGAGTAATAAGAATCTCTCCATCTACGCCTCAGTTGAAACCGAAGGACACGCAAAACTGGGAGATATGCTAGGGTTGTAACGTCCAAATGACGTAATTTCAGCCCGACGCATTTACGAAGATGAGTCCCCCGCAACAATGCCAACGCGACCAGACTCGCCCCAAGCGAAGAACCACTCAGTTTTTTGCGCCCCAAGAACCTTGCGTCAACGAACATCCGCGTATTACAAACACCTTTGTTTTCCCAATCGTGAGACGATATGCCCACTTTGCCCTTCAGCGAGCACTCCGCGTTTAAAGAGCGGACACCCTTTACCGAACACCCGCAGCGCAAGCGCCTCAACGATGAGGTGCATTCACGCCCAGCAGCGGCAGTGGACGGAAACTTGCTGTGCTCCCATTTGGCATTTGTTACCGGTGAAAATGGTTTCGATACCGAAAAAACCAGCCTGCGGGGCCTTGCCGCGCATTTCGGGGTCGCCGCACCAGACCATATTGGTAACCACGTCACCCTAGACCTTGGCCCGATGAAACTGGTCTGGGAACGCCATACGGAATTCTCCACCTATACATTCTCTCACGCGCTAGACGACACCGTCAGCCCGACAGAAGCCTTTGGCTACCCGCCAACGCACCACTTGCCGCCGCAATGGCGCAACCAACTTGAAGGCGAATTGCTGGTAGCCATCAACTTAGTTTTGGTGAAGACCGACGCTGATGCAGTTGAAGAAACGCTGCCGACGATCTTTGGGGGCAATACCATCATTGGCTCCATCGTGTCGGGTGGCAAAGCAACCACATGGACAGATTTTAAAATCCACGCCGACCGCGCCTCCCGCATGGTCGTCGCCAATGAAAGCCTAACACCGGGCCGCACGGGGAGATTGGTGCAGCGCCTGCTCGAAATTGAGACCTACCGAATGATGTCTCTGTTAGCTTTTCCATTGGCACGCACGATCACACCCCAAATTTCAGAAATGGAAACCCAACTGGCTGACATCGCGTCTCAAATCGCGCTGACCTCCAGCCTGGAAGATGAGCAAAAACAACTCGGCGCCCTCACGCACTTGGCAGCTAAAGTTGAAATGCTCAATGCGCGTACCGACTTTCGCTTCTCCGCCGCTCAGGCCTACCACGAATTGGTAGAACGACGCTTAGGCGAGCTCGACGAGCAAAAACTACCCGGCATGCAGCAAATTTCGACCTTTCTAAATCGGCGACTGTCCCCGGCCATGCGCACCACCCAATCGGTTGAGCGCCGGCTCGACACCTTGTCAGAGCACATTGCCCGCGCCAGTGCCCTGTTGCGCACACGGGTTGAAGTCTCCCTGCAAGAAAACAATCTGCAACTGCTCTCCTCGATGGAGAGCGGTGTGCACATGCAAACCCGCCTGCAAGAAACCGTTGAAGGCGTCTCTGTCGTCGCCATTTCTTACTATTTATTGGGATTGCTCAACTACGCCCTCAAGGCCGCCGCAAAGATGGGGGTGCCTTTAGATCCCGGCCTCGTAACCGGCATCGCAGCCCCCTTCGTAATCGGCGCCATATTCCTGACAGGCCGAGCGCTGCGCCGTCATCTCAAGCATAAATTGCCCCCCAAAAAGGACTAAGAAGGCGAGAGTTTAGCAATTAGCCAGCTCTCCGCCCAAATCCAGCTTTTTGGGCCATAGCAAGCCGTCACTAGACTTGTGCCCACGGCCTATTGGCCTATAGTGCGGCCAAATTCACCCATGATGTTGGGGCCTGTAAGGGGGAAAATGAAGCGGCATTTTATATGTGCTGCGCCAAATTTCCAAAAATCCCAACAAACATGGGTTACTCCAGCCTAGAGCAGGCCTAAATTCAATTCTGATAGAAAGCACTTGAAGATGAGCGAAGTGACAGACGTCAAAAAAGTCGTACTTGCCTACTCCGGCGGCCTCGACACCTCCGTCATTCTGAAATGGCTGAAAGAGACCTATAATTGTGAAGTTGTAACCTTCACAGCCGATTTAGGCCAAGGGGAAGAGCTTGAGCCAGCCCGCAAAAAGGCTGAATTGCTTGGCATCAAAGAAATCTACATTGAAGACATGCGCGAAGAATTTGTCCGCGACTATGTGTTCCCAATGTTCCGAGCCAATGCACTTTACGAAGGCATCTACCTTCTAGGTACCTCTATCGCTCGTCCGCTCATCGCAAAACGCCAAATTGAAATTGCCAAAGAAACCGGTGCTGACGCCGTCTGTCATGGCGCGACCGGCAAAGGCAATGACCAAGTTCGTTTCGAACTGGGCTATTACGCGCTGAACCCAGAAATTAAAGTCATCGCTCCGTGGCGCGAATGGGACCTAAACTCGCGCACCAAACTGATTGAGTTTGCTGAGCAACACCAAATTCCAATCGCCACCGACAAGCGCGGCGAAGCACCCTTCTCCGTGGATGCAAACTTGCTGCATACTTCTTCTGAAGGTAAAGCACTGGAAGATCCGGCAGACGAAGCACCCGACTATATCTATCAGCGCTCGGTAACACCCGAAGCAGCTCCTGACAAAGCCACCTACATCGAAATTGGTTTTGAACAAGGCGACGCAGTTTCCATCGACGGCGTGGCCATGAGCCCGGCAACCTTGCTGACCAAACTCAATGAATTGGGCGGCGCCAACGGCATCGGCCAATTAGATTTGGTTGAGAACCGCTATGTCGGCATGAAATCTCGCGGAATTTATGAGACGCCCGGCGGCACTATCTTGCTGTCCGCCCACCGTGGCATGGAAACCATCACGCTTGATCGCGGCGCTGCCCACTTGAAAGATGAGTTGATGCCACGCTACGCAGAACTCATTTACAATGGCTTCTGGTGGAGCCCTGAGCGTGAAATGCTGCAAGCCTTGATCGACCACAGTCAAAAAATGGTCACTGGTTCCGTTCGCGTGAAACTTTATAAAGGCAATGCAACCGTCGTTGGTCGCACATCACCTTATTCGCTCTATTCTATGGAGCACGTCACATTTGAAGAAGACACTGTTTACGATCAACGTGATGCAGAGGGCTTTATTAAGCTCAATGCCCTACGCCTACGTCTTCTTCAAGCCCGTAACAACAAAGTAAAATAGAGCACCCGATGAGACTTGATCTTCTGCCAATCGGCAAAAACGCACCCTACGACCTCAACGCTGTAATCGAAGTGCCCGTCGGCGGTCAGCCTGTGAAATACGAGCTGGACAAAGCATCTGGCGCACTTGTGGTTGACCGGTTCTTGCACACAGCAATGAACTATCCCTGTAACTACGGCTTCATTCCCCACACACTCTCCGATGACGGAGACCCAGTGGATGTGTTGATCGTTTCACGCATTCCTGTGGTGCCTGGCTGCGTAATGCGCTGCCGTCCTATCGGCGTGTTGATGATGACAGACGAAGCTGGCCAAGACGAAAAAATCCTCGCGGTGCCAGTTGATGCGTTGAACCCTTACTACAAAGACGTCAAAAGCTACGAAGATCTTCCAGAGATCCTCATCAAGCGTATCTCCCACTTCTTCGAGCACTACAAAGATCTCGAAGAAAACAAATGGGTGAAAATTGATCGCTGGGGTGGCCCAGAAGAAGCTTTTGAGATGATCCGCAAGGGCATCACGGCTGAAGAAGAAGCACTCAAAGCAAAAGCCTAAAAGCTTTAGACGATCCAAACAACAAAGCCCGCTCTGATCCAGAGCGGGCTTTTTGTATTCCGAAACTAAAGTTTAGCGGTGCGTTCAATAGGCCGTTGGGTCAAGGTTCCAACCAGCCGCCACACCCATCACTTGACCGGCAATTTCTTGCGCAAGCACCTGTCCGTGAGATGAATTTGTCAACACCACAACACCCCCGCGCCGTACCGGGTCAATCACCATGACCGATTCAAAACCGGGATTTGAGCCCCACTGCCAATAGGTAATCAATTGCCCCTGCTGGCGAACCCCAAGACCAAGCCCCCAACTCATTTCATCATCAATAATGACAGCCCCTTGGAACATCTCTTGGTAAAGGACGGGGCTCAAAAGAGAGCCTTTAAGAAAGCCCGCCACAAACAGGCCTAAATCGCCCACCGTCGTGCGCAATGAATTCGCCGCATTCTCCTGCTGAAAATCCATATGGGGCAACGGCACCTGAATACGCGACACGCTATAGGTCGCCGCTCCAGAAAGAACGATGCAAATCATAACGGCACGCGCGGTGCTGGGGCGGCGCCCCCGCGAAATAATACCTTCGTCAGGATGGAGCAATCCCATAACGTCCGCCAAATAGCGCAACAGAAGAAAAAGAAGGAAGAAGAAAAGAGCGACACAAAACGTCAACAACAGAATATAGGGCAAAGCACCCCAGCCAACGTAATGAGCAACGGCAAAGAAAGTCAGCCCAATAGACAACACAATCGGTATGGAAAGGTCACGCGCCAGAAAACGAGGGCGGTCCAACACAAACCGTTGAAAGGCCCAAACGCCAATCGTCGACACACTAAACAGCAGTAAAAACGGGACAAAGAATAAAAGCGCTGGAAGATAAAGTGGCACATAGCCCCGTGCCATAAAGTCCGTTTGTCCGTCCTTTACGCTAAAACCAGTACGCGTCATGCCCAAGGGGTCAAAGACGTGTTGGGTAAACCATTGTGAAAACCCACCCGCAGCTTTCTGCCCCATAACATGTTGCAAGTACATGTAACCGACACCTGAATACTCGAACAAGGTCCCCGGCTCCACATCTGGATCTCGGTCCGGGCTCACCAAATTATTTCCCAAACCAGACCGATGAGACAAAACATCTCGCAACGTCATCGGCTTGGTTTCATGCTCCTGGCTCAACCACGGAACAGAGAGTCCCTGCGCCAACGGCTTGGACAGCGATAAAGTCCCATCCTGCACCATCATCAATGCGCCGTGAGCTGTGATGGGCTTAGACAGAGACGCTGCTTCAAAAAGAGTGTCACGAGTGACCGGCTCTCCGCTTAAAACATCGCGGACGCCAAAGGTGCCTTCGTAAATCACTTTGCCATTTCTCACGACCGCAATGGCAACGCCGGGCACATCAAGCTCTTCTATTCGGCGCGGAACAAAAGCTTCCAGCGCGCCTACCATGTCCTCAACAGGCCATGTCAACATGCCCTGATTGTGGGGCAACAACATCACGCCGTCTTCAGCATGACCAATCGAGGGCAGACCAATGACACTCAAACAAAGGACGAGACACAGGTTCGCCACAACGCGTTTGAAAATATCGCCTTGCGGAGGCACCCGCGTTTGCAAACTGGTGTGATGAGCTTTAGCCCTGCGCTGTTCCCGCATTATCTCTTTATCCCCTCACGCCCAGCTTCCACTGAGGCATTTCGCTCTTTTGCCAAATCAATCAATGGGCATCCGTGGTATTTGAAAATTCAGCCGCAATTTCGCAATGGCACCCAACGCGTCTAAGGACAAAGCGCCCCGACGCTCAGCCTCCAAACCAACCTCAAGTTCAGCCCGGTTCTTCACACCCAACACAACACTATCAACCCCCGCCATCGAGAGAGAGAATTGATGCGCAATCAGTGCAGGGTCCTCGCCCCACTCCGCACACAAGGCACGGAAAGGTGCGGCCTTTTTATAGTCCACCATTTCTGGCGATTGATCTGGCAAAGGCCGGTCAATTTGAGCCGTAAGGGCACCAGCCTGAACAGCCCGTATCCCCAGAACCCCCACGCCATTATTCACCGCAGTTCGAATGATATTGCGAGGCTCTGCTGGCTCATCGTATCGCCGCATATTACCCGCCGAATCCAAGACATTGGTAACCGCTTGCACCACACCGGGTCCCGCATCTGCCCGCAAGGCTTCCATGATGGCCCGTGGCACACCCACACCGGTAATGCCCCATGCCCCGATCAATCCTTCTGAAAGAAGTTTGTGAAAAGCCGGAACAACACTTTGCTCATACAGGCTCCAACGGGTGGAGAATTGGTCTTGGCTGTCACTGTTTTCAAAATAGGTGTAATCGTCGGGGCGAATGTTTGAATGCAGAAAGAAAATATCTATCTGTTCGCGACCAAGTGTTTCTAGCGAACGTACCAATGTTTTTTTCATCCGCGTATAAACATCTTCGCCGGGAACAGTGCCCAGATAACATTTGGTCGTCACCCGCACATGGGAGGGAATAGAACGATCAAAGGCCTGCCCAACAACTTGTTCAGCCTCACCTTTGCCGTAAAGCGGTGCCAGATCCAACAGGCTGATGCCAGCCTCCACACCCGCACGCGCGGTCGCAACCGCTTCTTCCCTATCAGTCTCACCCCACACTTGGCCCAAGCCGCCACCCCCTAGGGTCAACGCACTCACAGGCCAAAGAGATCCAAGCTGCCGGGTTTCCATAGCGTCTCCTAAAAATCTTGGGGGGGCGTGATGTCATGTTGGCGACAAGCTGCAACCACTGTATTGCGCAACAAACAAGCAATCGTCATAGGCCCAACACCGCCGGGCACGGGTGTAATCTTGCCGACAACGTCAATCACATCCGCGTAATCCACATCACCCACAAGACGCATTTTGCCTTCGCCTTTTTCAGGGGCAGGAATACGGTTGATACCCACATCCAAAACAACAGCGCCCGGCTTGATCCAATCGCGCTTCACCATCTGCGGCCGACCTACAGCTGCCACAAGCACGTCAGCCTGACGGGCAACAGCAGCAATGTCATGCGTCCGTGAGTGAGCAATGGTCACCGTGCAATTTTCATTTAGCAACAATTGTGCAATCGGCTTGCCGACCAAATTGGATCGCCCGATCACAACAGCATGTTTGCCTGAAAGATCGCCGCCCATCGCATCGCGCGCAAGAAGAAGGCACCCAAACGGCGTGCAAGGCACCATGCCCTCTAGGCCACTTGCCAGGCGACCAGCATTAATGGGGTGTAATCCATCAACATCTTTATCTGGGGAAATAGTATCGATCACCCGTTGCTGGCTAATTTGATCCGGCACGGGGAATTGCACAAGAATACCGTGCACAGTCGGGTCCGCGTTGAGCTCTCGTACCTTGGCGAGCAAATCCTCTTCACTCGTATCCGCAGGCATTTTGAATTCAAACGAATTCATGCCCGCTTCTTTGGTCTGAATACCTTTATTGCGCACGTAAACTTGGCTTGCAGGGTCTTCGCCAACCAAAACAACTGCCAGTCCCGGTACAATATTGTGATCTTGCGCCAAACGGGCCACTTCCTGCCCCACCCGCACGCGAAGACCGGCGCCAAACAATTTGCCGTCAATTCGTTTGGGATCAATAGGGGGAGTGGGTTGAATATCCGTCATCGCATTATTCCTGTTGGTCAGCTGCCCGCCAGCTCGTTAATAAGCGCGAGCCAGCCTTGTCTATTATCACCATACCAATGTCAGGATAGTCGCGCGAGGGCCTCATTAATGGTCAAATCACCTGCGGCGTTAATCCCGATCACCTTGTTTCGGTCACCCTCTCCGCTTACCACAAAAAGGCGTGATTTGGCCATGCCTAAGGCTTTAGCCAGCAGGGCCAGCACCGCTTTGTTGGCTTTGCCCTTTTCGGGCACCGCCGTCACCCGCACCTTCAGGTAGGTCTGCCCCTTGCCGTCCTCAGCAAATCCAGCAAGCCCCGTATTCGAGGCCTTTGGAGTGACACGAATGGTCAGGAACAGGGCATCACCCTGCACACGCAAACACATCTATTTAGCCCGCAACAGCCGGGATCAACGTCGTCGCAATAAAGGTTTGTAGAAAAAAGAGGCCGAAGAGCACAACAATAGGTGACAAGTCCAGTCCACCCATATTGGGGAGAACGCGGCGGACAAGACCAAAGACGGGTTCGGTCATTTTGTGGAGCACTTCCAAAATCGAATAAACCATGCGGTTTTGCGTGTTGATGATTTGGAAATTAATCAGCCAACTCACAATGACAGCGGCGATCACAATCCATTGGTAAAAACCGACGATTTGGTAAAGTGTCACTAAAACTGCATACATAGGGATCCGCCTCGGGTTGTGCTATTTCATCTACCCTAGATGTAAAGCCGCCACCTGCTTGGTGCAACCCTTCCAAGCCTCAACGCACAAAAAAGACTGCAATAAGCAGCCTTCTTCTGTCCAATGCTAGCTGGGCAGCCGTCCCGGCCAAGCGTTCATTTGCGCTTGAAGTAGAGAGACCTAGGCATTTCGTCCAAGACCGATGAAACAGCCTCATACCCATCTTGGGCTTCCAGCAGCACGACCAACGGAATTTTCGCAAGAAACACAGTCCCCAATTCCGAATGGCCCGTAATACGCGCCAGTTCAAGAGCCTCTGCCATCAAGTCTCCCGACTGCGCATCAATAAGCGTTTCATTGCTCATGGCAACACCCGAGCCTGTTGGCACAGAGGGGTCGCCAAGAGCCAAATTCTCATCGTCTAACGTTTCCAAATCGTCAGTAGATTTCTTCTTCTTGCTCCGCTCAGCGGTTTCTTTCGCACCGGCTTTTGCAAGAGCTGCCTGATGTGCTGCCACCACCGGATCGATTGCTTTGGCCGTGGTGAATTCTCGCGCACGCACAGCCTCCCCGGTCGCGGCTTGTGCCGCACCTTGAAGCAGAGGGGAGGATATGGTTGGAGATACATTCATACCCCAACTATACCGCATACAGATTGGTTTTCAATTTTACGAAATTAAGTCAAATTTTCTAAAAAATAAGGCGTTAAGATTTAAGAACCAGTAGGCCCTCAAGGCACCTTCGCAGAAATCCGCCAAATAGTCCCATTGGCATCATCAGAGATCAAGAGAGCCCCATCCTGCGCCACAACCAATCCGGCCGGACGACCCCAAATCTTAGCGGTTTCTTCACCTTGATGCCAAAAACCCACAGCAAAGGTTTCATAGGAGCCCGTTGGTTGGCCGTTTTCAAAAGGAACACGAACAACCTTATACCCCGTCGGAACCGACCGATTAGACGACCCACGCAGAGCGACAAAGGCATCTCCGCGATATTCCTCCGGGAACTGATTACCTTGATAAAAGACCAATCCAGAAGGTGTAGAATGGGATTCCAACAGAATATCTGGAACAAGCGTCTTCGCAACCAAATCAGGCCGAATGCGTCCAAAAAGAGGGTCAGGGTGCGCACCCAAATAGGCATATGGCCAGCCGTAAAAACCACCGGCATGAACCTCGGTCATAAAGTCCGGCACCATATTATCACCGTACCCGTATCGCTCACCAACAATTGAAAATAAACGATCCGTATCAGGATAAAAGGCGAGGCCCGCAGGGTTACGCAAACCCGAGGCAAAGCTCTCCAACACACCCCGCGTCAGGCCCAGTTTCTGAATGGTGGCGCGAGGCCCTTTTTCCTGGGCAAGGTTACGCGCGCTTCCAATGGCGATGTAGAGATCAGCACCATTCGGCGCCACAGCTATTTCACGTGTCCAATGTCCATTCGCCTGGCCGATCTCACCAGCACGCGTAATGGGCTGGCGGGCCTGCGCCCGGCGTCCAGTCTCATCGGGTAAAAGGCGCCAAATGGCCCTCTGGTCCGCCAAATATATCCCGCCATCGCTGTAGGCAATACCTGAAGGCATCCGGAAGCCTGAAGCAAAAATAAAGGACGCATCAGCAACGCCGTCCTTATCAACATCACGCAGCAAGCGCACCTGCCCCGCATTGGCTTCCGTGACAAAAACGTCTCCATTGGGGGCAACAGTCATGCTGTGGGGGTTTAAAAGCTCGGAGGCAAAGAGGTTGACCTCAAACCCGTCTGGCACACGCAAATCCGCACCAATAGGGAGATCTGTGATTGTTGCACGGTTTTCTGGTGTGTCCGAGGCAACGGCAGCCGGCAGGTCTTCGAAATTCACTCTATAAGGAGTGCCCACCAATTCGCCAGCCCCGCCTTTTATGGAGGAGACAACATCCCCGTGGGCCACACTCACAGACACAGCAGCTGTGATAAGGCTGACCACACATGTTTTTAAAAACCAGCCCATTGCTTTATGACCGCCCATTATTGAGAGTTTGGAATGCGTCAACCTGTGTCCCCATAAATTTGGGCGGCCACAAGGGCCGCCCAGAAAGCTTACATCGCGCTGATGCCGCCATCAATTTTGATTTCTGATCCGGTGATGAAGTTAGACTCGTCACTGGCTAAGAACGTTGCAGCATAAGCCACATCATTTGGTACACCAATACGACCAAGCGGAACTTGCCGAGACAGCTTGCGCACAACATCTTCTTTGGTCAACGACCCTTTGGCAAAGCCGTCCAAGATCGGTGTATCAATAAATGTCGGGTGAATGGAATTTGACCGGATATTATATCCAGACTGCGCGCAGTGTAGAGCGACGGACTTAGACAACAACCACACCGCAGCTTTTGCAGCGTTGTAGGCCGCCATATTGGCGCCTGCAATCAATCCGGCAATCGATGAGATATTGATGATCGAGCCAGGGGCGTGTTCTTTCATATAACCGATGGCATATTTACAGCCCAGAAACACCGAGTCCGTATCAACGGTCATCACTTTTTGCCAAGTCGCGAAGTCGGTATCTTCAACTGTTGTACCGCCGCCAATACCAGCGTTGTTCATCAACACGTTGAGGCCTCCCATCGCATCATTGGCTTGCGCCAAGATAGCAATCCATTGTTCCTCACTGGTGACGTCTAATTCAAAGGCAAAGGCACTGCCCGGGTTTTCCGCATTGATCGCCTCTGCTACTTTTTGAGCACCAGCTAGGTTGATGTCAGTGACAGCAACCTTAGCGCCCTCACGTGCAAACATAATTGAGGTGGCTTCACCCAGCCCCTGCGCGCCGCCTGTGACAAACGCCATTTTTCCATCAAGTCTTCCCATGGGATATCTCCTATTTAGTTTGGGTATTTGAATTTGAAGAAGTCAGAAAGGACGAGATAGCGTCAGCCTGCTCTGGGCTCTGCGCTGCCAAGGCAAATTGGTCTCGGTCCATATAGCTCGTCGCTAAGTTCAGCGCCTGAGCCGTCATATTGATAGATTGTTTTGTCATACGTAGGGGCACATCAGGAACCTGTGCAAAGCGCGCAGCAAGAGCAAGTGCGGCATCAAGTGCTTGGCCATTGGGCACCACCTCTTCAACCAGTCCCCATTGTTCAGCCTTCGTCGCCGAAAGCGGCTCTCCCAATATCGTAAAGAGCTTGGCTTTCGCTGGACCCACCAAATTCACCGTACGCGGATTACTATTCCAACTCATATTCATGCCGAGGGGAACTTCAGGTAAACGCAAATGCGCGCCCTCACCGCAAATTCGAATATCACACGAAATGGCCAAGGCGACCCCCCCGCCAATGCAGAATTGCTCGATGGCGCATATGGTGATTTGTTCCAGTTTTTCCCACGCCCGACACATGTCCGGCCCTAGACGCAAAGCTTGCCGCTGCTCCACAAGAGGCAGAGTGGCGCGCTGGGCCATCTCTGGATCTTTGAGATCCGCCCCTGCACTAAACCCGTCTACCCGTCCCGTTAGAACAATAGTCGAAATACCTGCTTCCGTATCCAACAGGTCAGCAGCTTGGGTGAGCTCCCGCATCGCCTGCGAAGACAAGGCATTCGTGCGGTGCCCCCGATCAAAAATAACCGTGGCCACCTTACCCTCGCGGGTAATATGAACAAATTCACCGATGGCCGTTGACGCCGCTGTCATGCTCTGTCTCCCAAAGTTTTTTATTATGTTTAGGCGAACTCTACCTAAGCCACCAAAGGGGTGCCAGTATTCTTTTGACCGGGAATGGAATCCCGCGCCTCCCTTCCCAGACCAAACGCCTCTATCGTCCAATGAAATTTGGAGGACGTTTTTCCAAAAAGGCGTTAACAGCTTCCTTATGGTCGTGGGTAGAGAAAGTTTGGATTTCATACGCAACCGACGTGTCCATCAATGTATGTGCCAGTTGCTTTAGTCCGATGTTGACCGAAACCTTGGTATATTTGATGGCTTGGGTCGCACCCTTTTCCAATCGCTGAGCAAAGGCAAGCGCTTGAGCCCAAAGGTCCTCGTCTTCAACCATATGATTGATCAAGCCCATCTGCTCAGCGACAGGCGCTTTAACCGGATCCCCTGTCATCAGATATTCTTTAGCCCGCGCATAACCGATGAGCTGGGGCCAAATAACCGCGCCGCCGTCGCCGGCAACAATACCCACTTTGACATGCGGGTCTACAAAGCGCGCCGACCGACCTGCGTAAATGACATCACACATGAGGGCAATGGTAGCGCCCAAGCCGACAGCAGGCCCTTGCACAGCAGCAACAATTGGTTTTTCCATATCCAACAGGGAAAAGATGATGCGCTTTGCTTCCATAGCATCGGGGCCCAGCTGATTTTCCTCAAAGGATTTTTTCATCCATCCAAGATCTCCGCCCGCACAAAAAGCACTTCCTTCGCCAGTCAACATGACTACATCTGAGTCCGGGTCATCAGCGGCATCCAAAAATATGCTCGACAGCTCCCGGTGCATTTGCCCGTCCACAGCATTCATCAGTTTTAGGTTAGACAAGGATAGGATCAAAATGCGTCCTTCCCGCGTTACCTTGATGCGCTTGTAGCGATCAAAATCAATCGTCTGAACTGCCTGTACTTCGGTCATGGTCTTTCCCAACTTAACATCTATATGAATGGGGGAAGTTTAGCTTCAGGGCGCTCCGACAGAAACCTAAACCTTTCGATCCGGCAAAAATAAAACCCCGCTGAGGTCCAGCGGGGTTTTATAAGGTCTTTTCCAACACAAAGCTGGAATTCAAATGGATAGATTTATGAAGGAGCGTTTGCCGCTTCATAGGTATCTGGCATTACTCTAAGCCCCGGAGCACCGAAGATTATGATCGTGTCGTCCGCACCGCCGATGACAGCGTTAAAGCCGGCCCGGTCAGGCCGTGAAAAGGTCTCGAAGGATTTGCCCATGTCAGATGAATACGCTATCGCACCATTCAGCCCACTCAGAACAATTGTGCCATCGTCAAGCTCAACACCGCCACCGAAGGATTTCTTCGTGGTCGCGGTAACCGGTGTCCAAGTCAAACCTTCGTCAGTCGAACGATAAATATTGCCGCGCATGCCGTAGACCAAAATAGATCCGTCTGAAAGACCCAAGCCACTCCAGAATGATCCTTCATAGGATGTTTGAATTTCTTCAAAAGAAGCACCACCATCGATAGACCGGTAAACAATACCAAATTCAGACGGCATAAGAAGTGTGCCAGCTTTGGATTTGTAAATATCATTCAGGTGATAGTCGTTCGCGTTGCCTTCAAACACAGGGCGTGTTTTCCAGGTTTCACCACCATCCATGGTTTCAACCATCAATGAGAAGGCGCCAACTGCGTAGCCTTTATTCTCGTCTTCAAAATGGACGGCCAACAACGGGTTTTCAAATTCAGTGTCGCGATAAAATGCGCGCCATGTATCCCCGCCATCTGTCGTCTTAAGAACTGTTGCGTCATGACCCGCCGCAAAACCTACTTTGTCATTCACAAACATCACAGAGTTAAGCGCGACTTGGGAGCGAACTTCTTTGGCTTGGGACCATGTTTTCCCACCATCGTCCGAGAGGACAATATGGCCAAATTCTCCCACAGCAACCAAACGGTCACCCGCTTTTGCAGCGTCCAATAGCAATTTGCTCGTCGCATTTTCTGCCTGAACCGCAAACCCGGCCGGCTCTACTTCGATGTCAGCTGCTTGGGCAGGGGCCGTAACGGCCAATACAGAAGCCAAGGCAACTGCACTGCCTAACAGTGCAGACTTGTGTGAAACCTGCGCGCGGAACTTAGCCGCAATGGATGAAAACAACATTGTCATAAATTCTACTCGCTTTACGGTCATTGCCTGTGAACTCATTATGTGAATTCAGGTTGAGTTTTCCGAGAACCTCGGATGATTACGATCTCTTTTTACAGGCTTTAAATTTCCTACCTGTGGGCAGTCTAAACGCTCCATTGAGCTGGATAAACCAAAAATCAGTCAAATTTGTGTAAATTATCGAGAAATACGCCCTTTTTGCCACTTTTTTGCCTCTTGCAGCGATCGGACTTTACGATCAAAACGTCAAGAAAGTGGAAAGGCGGAAAGTCAAAATATGTTTGAGGTCCAAGGCAGCTCATCGCCGATCGAAGGTGCCAATCGGGGAGACTTTAGGCCACCAAATTTCGCTGAAACGAAAACGGGCCGGATCACAGAAGTGATCCGGCCCGTAATTCTTAAAGCAGTAACTTAACGTACGCCCATCTGACGAATAGCAGCTGGTGTGTACCGTTTAGGGTTCAGCTCATCCGCAGTGTAGTTCACAGGAGTTTCTTCGTTCTGCAATGCAAGCGCAAGATAACGGCCAGCTTGTAGATCGTAGACAACTTCAGCACCTTTGTTGAACAATGGAACGGTGTAAGTCTGAATGCCGTGCATTTCGTGGACACGCCACAATTCGCCACGACCGTCATAATATTCGCCGCTCAAAAGTACCCAGCTATCTTCATCCTGGTGCATTACGCGACGCGCATAAATGTGACGCATGCCAGGTTTCAGTTTAGCTTCGATTGACCAAACACGGTGATTTTCATAACGGATCACGTCTTGGTTAAGGTGCAATGGCTTGATGATGTCAGCATATTTTACAAGGCCAGCATCAAAGTCATTGTAAGCCACAACTTTTTCAGATTTGCCAAGAACAGTCCAATCGTAACGGTTTGGCGCACCATTGTAGCCGTCAAAGCTATCAGAGGTGGACAGACCATCAGAGTTTGTACCTGGATTGTCATAAGCAATGTTTGGCGCACGACGAACACGACGTGTACCTGGGCTATACTGCCAAGCTTTACGTGGCTCGATAGCACTGTTCATTGCTTCGTGAACCAAAATCACACTACCCGCAGCACGTGCTGGAGCAATTGTTTTTGATAGGTAGTACAAAGAAATGTTGTTCAGATCTTCAGCTTTACTGAAGCTAGGATCTGACCATTGGAAGATCACATCATCTTGCACAGTCAGCATAGTGTAGTCGCCACCACGGGTAACCGGAGCAGCAGCAAACTGACGTGAGATTTTAAATGCGCGATAACGCAATGTGTGGTTCCACACCATTTCCAAAGCATTATTGGCGATTGGGAAAGCAGTACCCATAATCCCGCCAGAAATACCGTTACCACCACCAGCAAGCTCTGATGCACCGGCATTCTTTTTATTCGCCGCATAGACGAAGTCTGGGAATGCTGCTGAACGACGGGTCTGATACACGTTCATTTTGTAAGAAGAATAGGTGCTCAACAGAGCCTTATATCCATCTGTCAAAACGGCATCATAATCGCCCATGTTTGCACTGGTGATTGTGTGCTTGATTGCGTCGCCACTAAATGGGTTTTGCAATTCTTGGCCGGCTGTATAGCTCAAGCCAGCTGGTACACCACTTAGACCACCGGTCCAATTTGGAATAGTACCACCGTTACCGGCTTTTTCCCCGCCCATTGGCATAAGGTCGCCACCGAGGCGGTTTGCTTGAGCGTCTGGTACACTCGCCTGCGCCACAGTTGCCGACAAGGCAATGATGGCTGCAGCTGAGACCAGAAGGTTGGTCTTTTTCATACTTAGTCCCTCCACTAGCGTTTAATTTGGGATCAGGCAGATTCTCCAAGCTGCCTGATCCCTCGCTCCCCGCGATATCGTTACGTCAAAGCTATCAGATTAGAATGCATAGCTAAAGTTAATTGACGCGAAGTCTTTGTCTTCATTTTGGTTCCGATACTCATTGCCGAAGCTATTTGTGTAACGGATCTCAGCTTTATACGCGCTCTGGTACGTTGCAGTTGCACCGACAGAGATCGTTTTCTTGCCTTGCATGAAGCCTGGGCCAATTGGTCCAGCAGAATAACCATTTACATCATGTGCCCACTGAATGGACGGGCTCACTGTGAAAGCGGTCCCCATGAAGTTGTTATACTGAGCAACAGCAATCAAACGGTAACCCCAAGAGAAGCTGTCTACATATTGTGGTGTAACACCAGAACCTTCAGCAAGGAAGCCGTCGACAAGAGCGTTGTCGTGAGAATCACCAGAGCGAGAAATCGCAAAGTGCTGATTGTCAGATAGGTCTGGCAAATACTGCATCCCAACATTGGAAAGCAAAATCAAGATATCCGCACCAATTGCAGCAACAATTGGATCAGAAGCAGGCAAAGTCGAAGTTGTCTGCAATTGTGCTGTTACCACTTTCGTACGGTCATAACCTGGAATGATCGCGCCGTCTGCGACCAAACCACTATAGCTAGACAGAAGCGGAGTTGCGGTTGCACCTGCAAGGCCAGCAACAAGGTCATCGATGGAAAGAGCGGCGTTAGCGTCAAAAAGGCCAAACATTTGACCAAACAAACCCTTATCCATGTCATGTGCATTAATTTCAGGGTCAGAAATCGCAAATGGCATGTTGTCAGAGAAGGCAACCTCACCAGCAAGCGCTGTACCACCAAGAACATCAATGGCTGTATTGAAGCTTACACCGAACATGCGGATGTCTTCCGCATACTGAAGCAGATAATCTTTAGTTTCGGCAGTATGCAAAAGAACGTCATTTGCAAAACCACTGCCATCAGGATCACCACCCAAGGCTGCCTGCAAGTCCGTATAATCACCTGGGGTTCTAGTTTCATTGAAAGAGAGGAAGCAAAGACCAGAAGTGCCTGGTGTAGCAGTAGTAACAGTACCGCCCGTTGCAGTGTTCAAAGGTGCCGCTGCGACATTTTGGCAAATTTCCGCAGCATTCAACCCAGCTTCTGTGCTGGTAAATGTACCGATTGGCGCTTTGCTGTGGAAGTTGGTGAAATAAAGACCAATATCAGTACCGTCATTCAGCCATTCCGCATAATAGCCAAGCTTGATACCAAATTCGCCACCATCACGCGCATCATCGTCTTTAGCCCGATTAAGCAAAAGACCGCCAGCGCCGCCCTGCCCATATAGGAACGGGATTTGATAGGCAAAATCGATAGATTCATCATATTCTGGGCCATTCATCACGTACGCAGCACCATTACAACCGGTGTCTGTGCCAGAGAAGAATGTGCCGCAATTATCAAGCTTCACTTCGTCGTGACGCCAAGCATACCAACCTTCAAGGTTGAAATTATATGGCAAGCCGATTGACGCGTAAGCGCTCAAAGCCGGCAACACAGCTTCTTTAAGCTCTGCACCAGGTGTCCGCAATGCGCCAACATCAAATGAAAGGTAGGAGTTAATACCGCCACCGATCAACAGGCTTTCACCCCAGTTGTTCACTTGCTGCCCAACACGAATGGTCAAAGGCAATTCGCCAGCCACTGTGAAGTTAGCAAATACGAACGCATCAAGAAGTGAGATGTCATGTGCACCAGCGTTAAGGAAATCATTCCCACGACGCGCATCAGTCATCGAACGCTCACCAAAGCGATCAGACCCACCATTTTGGCCGGTTTCTTCAGCATTGATGTAATCGTAGAAAACTTTTACCCGAGCGAACGCGCCAAAGTTTTTGTAGCGTGCTTCAAAGTCGGTTGTTGCTTTAGCAGCGGCAGATACAAAATCGCCAGCACCAAAGTTAATGTTGCCATCATCAGAATTTACGCCGATGTCATATCCATTGTCGGACAAGCAACCGCCGTTTGAGACGCCAACCTTGTCACAAGACTGAGAGCTTGCACGGATGGCAGCCCCAATAGAAACGGTGGTATCAACAACTAAGTCAACGCCCCCAATTTTGTAATCTAGCGCGTTGGCCGTTCCGGCTGACGCTACCATGGCGACGCCAACGGCGCCCCCAAGGAGCATTGAGCGCAATGTGCTCGTAGTCATAAGAGTGATCCTCCTCGATCCTCGATGCGAACTAAAAGTCATGCCACTGGTTGTTGGGGGGAGTTATGGAGCTGAAAACCCCTCGTCGTCCGCTCTCGCCCCCCCGGCCAGTCAGCATCCCTCATCGCTACCGGACGAAAATACGGCCCCTAAGTCAAGTCACTTGGAACAAATTTACGGTCATAGAGGAGACTTCGAGTCTGGCTATTGCAGAATTGACACAGTGTGCGCTGCACCATTTTGGCTGTCCCACAGGAAAGGAAGAAGTGCCCGGTTTCTCAGGGTAAACCGTTACCGAATCATTTAATGCAACTCTGAATGATTGACTCATTTCTGCACCACTAGGCTGAAAACACCCCATTTAGCACCACTTATTGGACAGAGGTGAGCGAAATTCCCCACCGATAAAACGGCCAAGCACAAAGTCCAATGAACGCCCGGGCAATGCCTTCAAAAGGCTGCGACACCTATTGGCGAGGGTCTGCCACTGATTTGTCGACATAAAGCTGGGCCAAGCCGAGGCACTCCGAAATATAGGCATCTCGCTGCTCATTTGAGCTCTGGAGAAGAGCAATATCCACCAGCACGGACACTGTCGCCAACAAAGTAGTCAAGATGACAACCTCCCGCTCAGGCGGAAATTGGAGACCTGTGCGCCCCATGACATCTCTGAAAAGCCCGCCTAAGGGACTTTGCAATCCGTTCGGCCCCTCAAAAACAGGCATATGCTGGGTTTGATAGCGGTTTACTTCAATACCAGCAGGCAAACGTCCAAGGGCGGACAAATAGCTTTCCATCACATGACGCATCGCGCTGGGCCAATGATCAAATATGGCCGGCGGGCACTCATCAAGCGCATCAACACAGGCTTTGGCCAAAATTTCGGCTTGAGCCCGTGCAAGCGATGTCAGCAGATCATCCCGGTCCGCAAAGAATTGATAGACCGAGCCAACTGGCACATCCGCAAGCTCAGCCACCCGTGTTGTGGTAACGGCTTCAATGTTTTCATCCAAAATGAGGGTCCGCGTGGCATCAAAAATCTGCCCAACGCGCTCAATAGATCTTTTCTGGGTTGGCTTACGCATTCTCTAAACCTTTAATCCACAAGCCATCGCACCGCACCTGCCTCTATTGCGGAGTATGCCCTTCTCGCCATTTGCATGCCAGCCCAAACGCAAAAAGGCGGCCCCCGAAAGGACCGCCTTAGAAGCCTTATCTGCTGTGCAGAAAACTTAGGCAAAACTTAAAACGCGTAGCTCACGTTGAATGCTACGAAATCTTTATCTGTTGATGCATTGCGGAATGGATTGCCAAAGCTATTGGTGTAAGACAGTTTCGCCTTATACACGCCTTGATAATCAGCACCTAGACCTAGAGAAATGGTCTTTGCACGCTCAACAAAGCCTGGACCATTTGGACCCGCAGACAGACCGTCAACATCATGACGCCACTGAATGGAGGGGCTCACTGTCCAAGGGGTACGGAATGCATTGTTGTAGTTTGCAACCGCAACCAAACGGTAACCCCAAGAAAACTTGTCGGCATAACGCGCAGCACCAGCGCCCGCGTTGCCAGTTTCACCACCTGAGAGCAACAGATTGTTGACCCACGTATCAGCATGGATCGACCCTGAACCAGCAGCTGCCAGACGTGTCTCTTGCGTGATATTAGGCAAATACTGGAAGCCAACGTTTGAGAGCAAGATCAGTAGATCAGCACCAAGCGCGCCGACGAAAGGATCAGAAGCTGCCAAGGTAGACGTCGTTTGGAATTGACCCGTAATCACTTCGGTCCGTTTCCAAGGCGTCATGTAATTGCCACCATAAGGTGTCAAATTATTGGCCGTGGTCGCATAAGGAGACGCCGTAAGAGTTGCGGCATGGGCCTGCAAATCAGCAACAGTCATTGTAGGGTTGGTGAGGAAATAATCCCCCAGCGCACTAACCGAATTCAAGTCCAAGTTATTAGACAGGATATCGTAAGTATCGCGTTGGAACGCCATGTTTGGAGAATAAGCAATTTCCCCCGCCAAAGCTGTGCCACCCAAAACATCGATGAGCGTATTGAAACTTGCACCATACATCCGAATATCTTCGGCATAGGCCAAGCCATAATTCATGCTTGACGTGCCTTCAAGAATGGCAGGAGTAATAACTGACGCATTGGTAAAGCACTGAGCTGCAGCAACCAAAGTCGGTGTGTTGCCTGTCAATGTGTTACAGATATCAGCCCAATTGCCACCAAACGCAGAACCCGAAGTAGGTGTGGTGTAACTCCAGTACGGCGCTTTGGAATGGAAGTTGGTAAAGTAAAAACCAAAGTCCGTGCCATCGTTCAAGTTTTCAGCAAAATAGCGAAGAGACAGACCAAACTGACCCTCATTTTTTGCATCATGGTCTTCGTAACGTGGAATAAGGACACCCGCAGCACCACCAGAAGTCACTGGAATAGTGTAGCCGCCAGCGAGAGCTGTAGCGTCATCATATTCAAGGCCATTCATTGAATAGGCACAGCCTTCGTGCACGAAGTCAGAGGACGCAAAGAATGTCCCGCACGAATCCAGCTGAGAAGTTTCATGCTCAAGCACATAAAAACCTTCAATGCTGAAATTGTTCGGCAGACCCAAAGAGGCATAAAGTGCCAGCTCTGGCAAAACAGCTTCTTTCAACTCAGAACCCGGCGTGCGCAAAGCAGTCACGTCATACGGCAGATACGAATTGATACCACCGCCGATAAAGAGACTTTCACCCCAGTTGTTCACTTGCTTGCCAAAACGAACGCTCAAAGGCAGGTCACCCGCAACTGTAAAGTTGCCGAAAACAAATGCGTCAAGCACATCTAGGCCACGGCCAGCAGAATTACGCGCAACATCGCCGCGTGTACTGTCTTGCACAGGGCGCGTGCGCCCCTTGGCATCATTGTAATTTACGTGGTCATAAAACGCTTTGACGCGCACAAAGGCACCATAGTTTTCATAACGCGCTTCAAAGTCTGTCGTCACCTTAACAACAGCAGAAACCAAATCGCCGCTGTTAAAGTTCAAGTTGCCATCATCAACGTTAACACCCCAATTGGTGCCCTTGTCAGTCAAACAACCGCCATTTTGTAGCGCAATATGCGAACAGTCCCGACCACCGGCACGCATGCTGGCACCCATAGAAACCGTACTATCAACCGCAAGATTTACAGCCCCAACCTTAAATTCTTTTGCCGACACAGCCCCAGCAGCTAGGGTCATGGCGGAGGACAAAACAAGTGCCCCCAAAATATTAGCTTTCACGAAAGCTCTCCCTTAAATGTTGTCACTCAACGTGTCGTTAAGCGTCATTTAGGCAGGCCACGCACCTCATCCTCCAAGTCGAATAGTCTATTATTATGGCCACCCTCCCAAGCGGCTATAACCATTTCGCTCCCCCGGTTTGTGTCCAACCAGAAAATGGAGAGTAAATTGCTCCTCAGCACTCTCCAAAACCCGCAGCCTCTTCCATACGAAGAAAAACCATGAGGTCTGGTCGATAATTAGACGCCCGTCACCCAACTAACAAGTAAGTAAACAGTACCAAATGCCGCCGATAGGTCTATTGAAGGGGAGTAAGTAGGAAAATACGAACAAATTCAAGGGGTTGCCGATGGGTGCAGATACAACACACCCTGCCACAATCTGTTCATCTGGTCCGCTATCGCCCAAAAAGGAGGCGTTGAGTCTAAGCCCAACCCCCACAGATGCCTTGAAAAGACACTTTTGATCTGCAAGGAAAGGCGGCACATCGCAGTGCCGCCTTTCGTAAGCTTCGCTCATGATCGAGGGGGATCGAGGAGGATCAGAAAGCGTAGCTCACATTGAATGAAACAAAGTCTTTATCCGTAGATGAGTTGCGGAACTTATTGCCAAAGCTATTTGTGTAAGACAGTTTTGCCTTATATACGCCTTGATAATCAGCTCCCAAACCTAGAGAAATAGTCTTTGCACGCTCAATAAAGCCTGGACCATTTGGACCCGCAGACAGACCGTCAACATCATGACGCCACTGAATGGAGGGGCTCAAAGTCCAAGGGGTACGGAATGCATTGTTGTAGTTTGCAACCGCAACCAACCGGTAACCCCAAGAAAACTTGTCGGCATAACGCGCAGCACCTTCGCCCGCATTGTTAGCTTGGCGACCTGAAAGCAATAGGTTGTTGACCCACTTATCAGCATGGATCGCCCCTGAGGCCGCTGTTGCCAGACGTGTCTCTTGGGTGACATTTGGCAAATACTGGAAGCCAGCATTTGAAAGTAAGATCAGTAGATCAGCACCAAGAGCTGCGACGACCGGATCAGAAGCTGACAATGTAGATGTCGTTTGGAATTGACCTGTAATTACTTCCTCACGCTTCCATGGTGTTATAAAATTCCCACCATATGGGGTCAAATTATTGGCTGTCGTCGCATACGGCCCGGCAGTAAGAGTCGCTGCATGATTTTGCAAATCCACAATAGATGCGCCAGGGTTTAGGTCATAGTAATCACCTAACGCACTGGTCATGTTGAGGTCTGTATTGTTGGAAAGAATATCGTAAGTATCGCGTTGAAACGCCATGTTCGGAGAATAAGCAATCTCACCCGCCAAAGCTGTGCCACCCAAAACATCGATAAGTGTATTGAAGCTGGCACCATACATCCGAATATCTTCAGCGTAGGCCAAGCCATAATTCATGCTTGAGGCACCCTCAAGAATTGCAACGTCTGAAATGGCTGAGTTAGTAAAGCAGTCGGCCGCAGACGTTCCGCCCAAATTGGCACAGATATCGGCCCAATTGCTTCCATAAATTGAGGCCGCTTCTGGCGTTGTATAGCTAATGTAAGGCGCTTTTGAGTGGAAGTTGGTGAAGAACAAACCAAAGTCCGTGCCACCGTTGAAGTTTTCTGCGAAGTAGCGAAGAGACAGACCAAACTGACCCTCATCTTTTGCATCATGGTCGTCGTAGCGTGGAATCAGAACGCCACCGAGCCCGCCCGAGGTTACCGGAACATTGTATAGGCCGGCTTGAGCTGCCGCGTCGTTATATTCGGCACCATTCATTGTGTAGGAACAGCCTTCGTGCACGACGTCAGTAGATGCAAAGAAGGTTCCGCATGAATCAAGTTGAGTGGTTTCATGCTCGAGCACATAAAAACCTTCAATGCTGAAATTGTTTGGCAAACCCAAAGAAGCATAAAGCGCAAGCTCTGGCAAAACAGCTTCTTTCAACTCAGAACCCGGTGTGCGCAGAGCGGTCACATCATACGGCAAGTAGGAATTGATACCGCCGCCAATAAAGAGACTTTCACCCCAGTTGTTCACTTGCTTGCCAAGGCGAATGCTTAAAGGCAAGTCACCTGCAACCGTAAAATTACCGAAGACAAATGCATCAAGTACGTCCAGGCCACGGCCAGCAGAATTACGTGCAACATCGCCGCGTGTGCTGTCTTGCACAGGGCGCGTGCGCCCCGTGGCATTGTTGTAATTTACTTGGTCATAAAATGCTTTGACGCGCATAAAGCCACCAAAGTTTTCATAACGCGCTTCAAAGTCTGTGGTCACTTTCACAACAGCAGAAACCAAGTCGCCGCTGTCAAAGTTCAGGTTGCCGTCATCGCCGTTGGCGCTCCAATTGGTGCCCTTTTCGGTCAAGCAACCACCATTCTCCAGCCCAACATGGGCGCAATCCCGGCCGCTGGCACGCATGCTAGCACCCATAGAAACCGTCGTATCCACGGCTAGGTTTACAGCCCCAACTTTGAATTCTTTTGCCGACACAGCCCCAGCAACTAGGGTCATGGCGGAGGACAAAACAAGTGCCCCCAAAATATTAGCTTTCACGAAAGCTCTCCCTCAAATGTTTTGGCTCAACTTAGTCCTGAGCCTCATTTAGGCAGACCACCCCCCTCAAGCGACTAAAATCAGTTCGCTCCCTCGGATTGTGTCCAGCCAACAAATGAAGAGTAATTTGCCCCTCAATACTCTCCAGATCTCACCCCTCCTCCCTGAGATGAGAGGGCATAAGGCGTGAGATCTGGAGGGACGCTAAACGAGCACTGCACAACAATCAAGTAAGTAAATGTTACTTACTATATCGGCCTGATATACTGAATCGAAGTAAGTAGGGGAAAATGCAACAAAATCAATGGATTGCATTAAGTGCAAATATGACACACTTCTGCGGAATTGATCTTATCCCGGCGTCCGAGCGTTCCGACTCCCCACTCACCACTCACCACTCACCACTCACCACTCACCACTCACCAAAGAAAAAGGGGCTGAGCTTAAGCTCAACCCCTCTCGGTTCCGATCTTCCTCCTGCTCGCCAACAAGCAGTTTCCAGCTTGTCAAAGTGCAGAATGAGGACCAACTGTTAGATCAGAACGCATTCTGCCAGCCCACCATCACGGACCAATCGCGCTGCATCTGAATGCCATTACGGTCTTCGTAAACCGGCACAATCGCTTCCACACCAAATCGATGTCCTGCAAAGACGCCGTTGGGCACTTGGAAGTTCAAACCAGCACCAAGCTCAATACGCTCCCCGCCATAATTTTCAGGATCAGCTGTTTGAACAGGCAATACGATGGACCCATCGATCCCCTCAATTTTGCCTTCAAACTCGCCCTTGACCCGCAAAGAAGCCGAGACCCAATCCGCCAGCGCATAAGAGCCCCAACCAGTCAGCTCTAATTTGTCACCGAATGCCCAATCTTGGTCATTTTTGCCCAAACGGAGGGTCGCTTTAACCTGCGAACCCCAACCCAATTTGCCTGCGTGGCCGGTATAGGTGATCCCCGGCTCAAGGTCATAAGTGCCAGAACCAAGCTGCATGGAATAAGGCAACCGTGTTTCCATCACCATGCCCATGGGCGTAAGAACTTCGTCTCTCTTTTCGATCGACCCGGTTGGCAAGCTCACACCCAAATTTGCATGAACATGATGACCATTTTCTTCGTAAAGACGCACGAGACCAGCAACTTTAGTGTCACCCCAGCCCTTAGACTTCGAGGTGAAATTGCCCAAAGACATGGCTGGATTCATGGCGGCATAAGTCGTCAAAGTCATTTCTTTGTCCACATACATGCCCATCACCATCAATGTCAGCCAATCAGTTGGCGCATACATGCCCCCAACCATCAACATATCCATGGTCATCTCTTGGGGGACAACACGCAAACCAGCGGGTTGACCCACAACACCTGAGAACCGGTTCGGCTGGGCTGTAATTTGGGCGTCAGACACTTCATCTGATCCCATCAAATTCCCGTCCATCGCCATATGCATGGCCCGTATAGAAAACATCACCTCACCCGCACGGTGCGTATGATCGCCCATCACCCCCAAGGGCGCGTGGCCTGCCGCATCCGCAGCGGAATGAGGTTCTGAACCATCTGCAATGGCAGAAACTGAAAGTCCAATAAGGCTTGTCAGGCCAATAGTGCCCGCCAGAATATTTTTGAAAAATGTCATAATGCTCCCCTGCAAGCAGAGGCTCCTGAATATCTATCTATGAAAATCGACTAAAGACGAAAATGCTTAGACAGAGACAGGCGGCGCACGCGCAAAGAGAGAGGGAGAAAAACTGGGTTCAAAAAATTGATCCGCTTGAACCAAAAACGGCGCCCATTGCCAATTCACTGTGACCGAGATTGTCGGTACATCACAGGCTGCACATGCCGCAAAAGCCGCGGCAACACACACGGCACAGTTGGAGGCCTGGCCCAAAAGATCTTGCGCCCCAGTTTCCTCATCAGGCGAACACATAATCAGCAGGTCAGCGATCAAGGAGCGCGTCGCCTCAGTATCATCTAAGTCGCCCACAAGCTCATGCAACTGAGCAGCCACCGCTATATCATTTGCTTGCGCGTGTGCCTGCCCCGCAGAGTGCATAACACCCGCCAGCAAAAACAAACCAAGCGCCATCCATGTAGCTATGAACCCAAACGCTGTGCGCACAAGAACTCCTCAATTATCTAGAATGGAATAGCACAGCTTCCAAAGCCGAGACCAGCTTGATTGCGCCTTCACCACGCGACAAAACGCCCATTTAGCCCCGCCAGATACCGTCCAGCAAAACGAAACCCGCTATCTCTACACCTAAGTGCGTAGCCCTCTAACAAAGGAAGCCTCTAATAGCCGACCGGATCAATTGTCATGACCCCGCACTCCCGGCGCCCCGGTGATACGGGCGATGCAGCAAGCAACAGGCGCCCCATATCCGCCTTGCCAGAAAGGCCCTGCCCGAGCGAGCCCGACAAATGCAGACGCATTTCAGTCAGCAGCCACCGCGCGCCAACCTTGCGGCATTTAAAGACAACGCGCTTGCCCGCACCCGGACCAAAGGCCCTATCAAAGGCGGCGGCAATATCTTTGCGCATCACCAAAGTACCCACGCGAGATTTCAAAAGCTTGGCGACAGCCGAGCGGTTCACCAACGCCAACAACTTAGCCGAGGATCGAAAATACCGTGTCTGAGACATCCCCGAACACGACCCATGTTTAATCCATTCATGGCGGTTCAAATAAGACTGGGTGCCCGGCATGATCTTTTGCAACATCGCCCAATTAGAAGCCGACAAAGTGGACGCCGGTAATTTGTCCCAATCTCCAGCCTTGTCCTTCGCCTTGATTTTCCGGTCCACATTGCAATAAGTCGCCCCTTTGGGTTGGGGCCACAGACCGTGCAACGCCAAGGCCGTGGCGTCAAAGCGCTCAGACGTTTGGGTAAGGCATTCCAATTTGTCACGGTGGGTTTCACAAAAAGCTGGCTGCCAACTCACCGCCAACACAAAGTCCTTAGCGCTCGCGGCATGACTGACGGACCCCGTAAAAGCCACGCCGAATAACGTCCCAAAAACCGTAAGAACGCCCCCAACCAGAGCAATAAAAAATATGCGCATGTTCCGCCTCAAAATGAACCTGTTAACCCTAGTCAACCAAAGCCCGAAGTGAACCGCAAGCAGAAGGTTTGTGGGGGGAAAGAGAAGGACGATAGAAAGGATCGCTTAAGCAGTTTTTTTGACAAATTCCGTCAAGATCACAATCCGCTGACCACTTACCCGGCCTTCAATATGGGCCGCGTTATCGTCAACCAAAGAGATGTTGCGCACAGATGTTCCCCGTTTTGCGGTAAAACCAGCGCCTTTCACATTGAGGTCTTTGATCAAGGTCACGGTGTCACCTTGCGCCAGCACCACGCCGTTGCAGTCTTTATGGATAATTGCGCCAACCTCGTCAGCACTTGCAGCGCCCTCATTTTGCGCCCAAGCCAGAACATCATCTTCCAGATACAACATGTCGAGCAAACCACGCGCCCAATCCTCACCGCTCAACGCAGATAACATCCGCCACGCCGTCACCTGAACCGCGGGCTCTTGGCTCCACATGCTGTCATTGAGGCACCGCCAATGGTTGATGTCCAACTCCGAAGATCCTGAAATCTGGGCCCCACATGCCGTGCAAACCAGCACACATGTTTCCGGCGTCTCTTCTGTGTGCGGCGAAACCTGCATCACACCCAGCCCATCACTGACACCACATAATTCACATTTACTTTCAGCGCGCGCCTGCAAAACAGTTTCAGTGGTCATGGGAGAGTCCTACGAGAAAATGGGTTAATCGAACGCTTCTAGCATTCATTTTGTCTAAAGATCGAGTGTTACTATCGTCCTTCTCGTCATTCAACGGGAAAACACCAGCCCTCACTATCGTCAAAAAACTGCCGGCCCTGTTCAAACATAAACTGAAGACCCTTTCAGGCCACGCGTATTAAATGGTCCCACTTAGATGACGTGAACATTTGACCCGATAATTGACAATGACACTCATAATCATTATTAAAAGGGAGGGTGCTTGGGAGGTACGTAGTGGGTGTTTGTGTGAGGTTCAAGATTATCTTGTGACTAAGCCCCTTTTATCGGGGTCAAAAGAGTGCACCGCTTCATATTGTAAATAGAGTGATACATAGGGTGGTCAAGCATGGATAAGGCGCTATTGCAAACGCTTCATCAGCAAGAAGAAAGCCGCATCAAACAGTTTTTCCGAAGAAGATTACGAAGGCTAGATGATGTGCAAGATGCAACACAGGAGACATTCCTGCGTATGCTCACCATTCCCAAAATCACCATGATCAAAAACCCGCAGGCTTATCTCTATCAAGTGGCCAAATCTGTAGTTTCAGCAAGCTACATCCGCCAAGCAAAAGAAAATGAACTATTTGTCCATGAAGACTTCGGATGGGCAACCGCCGACGATCAACCCGGACAAGACCGAATTCTCAATGGTCATCAATCACTAGTTTTAATGGCTAAGGCGATCGCGCAATTGCCCAATCGCTGTCAGCAAGTTTTCATACTCAGCCGATTGCACGGCCTGACCAATGGCAACATTGCGCAGGAGTTGGGTATTTCACGAAATATGGTTGAAAAACACATCATCAAGGCCCTACTTCATTGCAGAAAGCTTCGAACAGACATTTTCTTTTGATCCCACGGCAAGCTCTACTCGTAAGAACACTTTTGCCAAACAAGACACATAATAAACCAAAGCAAACAGGGTTTAGGGTTGCGAGGGAACAATGACTGAAATTTCAAACCTTCAAAGCGATGAGCAACTGGCAGAAAAGGCAGCCCTTTGGGTTGCCCGACTACAATCAGATGATGCCAACACTCAAGACCAAGAGGAGTTTGAACGTTGGCTTACCGAAGATGGAGCCCATTTGATGGCTTTTGAAGACATGAAAAGTCTGTGGTCAGACCTTGAAGACATTCCCATCCCCAACGATCGACTTAGTGTTCTAAAACAAGCACGACAAAACACCAGAATGACCATCTCCTCTGTCGTAGTCGCTGTTGGACTAAGCATCGGAGCCTATCAATATGGCAGCTTTGATCGGTGGCAGGCCGATTACTATACAAACGTTGGGGAAATACGTCAGGTCACACTTGCCGACGGATCAAAAATCCATCTCAACACCGACAGCGCCGTCGTTATTCACTACACCGACGTAGAGAGGCGAATAGAATTGCTACGGGGTGAAGCCTATTTTGATGTTGCTACAAATAAGAACCGCCCCTTCATTGTTGAAAGCGAAAGCTTTACAGCCAAAGCAGTTGGCACCCGTTATTCCGTCTGGACAAAGAACGTCTCTAACGGCGGTGGTGCTCAGGTATTGGAAGGCGTTGTCGAAGTGCGTGACAACAAGGACGTACTGCAACTGGAGCACAATCAACACGCCAAATTGAATGCCCAAAACCAGCTAACAGCGGGCCACAGCAACGGAGAGCAAAATACTGCATGGCGTGATGGCAAGCTCATTTTCTCAAACCGCCCTCTCGCAGAGGTCATCTCAACTCTTTCTCGCTACCGCCGAGGGAAACTCATTATTCTGGGCGACACACTAGGTCAAAGAAAAGTCTCAGGTATTTTCGATATTAGAAACACCGATGAGACACTGCATTACCTAGAAGAAAGTCTTTCTCTCAAGATGACACGCCTGACAGATATGCTGGTGATTGTACAAGCAAAATAAATTTTGGGTTCGGGGTCAGGAGTCGGCATTTCAAAGTCTCTTATTAACTAGAGCACCTAATGGAGAGTGTTCTTGGTTAACGAAGGAGACGTGGCCACATGGCGATGAACAACAACCCGACTAATTCCAAAAGCATGCTCTTGCTGGCTGCATTAGTCAGCACATCAATGGTGGCGCCGATCCCCGAAGCGCAAGCCCAGCCCACCGACACCGAGCACGCCGCGACGAACAAGACAGTGAAAATATCGACGCCAGCAGGTTCGTTGGAAGAAGGTTTACTTGGCTTTGGCAGGCAGGCAGACATTCGGCTCGTTTATCCAAGCAAGCTTACCCGCGGAAAGACAACTCATGGCGTCAAAGGCGACATGTCAACCCGAGAGGCTTTGACAATTTTATTGCAAGGAACCGGGCTGAGCTATGAATTTGTCAATACCAATACAGTCATCTTACGCGCACTCGACAATAGTCTTTCGAGTTCCGCCTCATCAAATGATGGTGTTATACGCCTAAAACCAATTTCCATCATTGGCTATAACAGTAGTAATAGCAGTAGCAATGCAATCGACCCCTATCAAACGGATGCCTCTGTTGCTGTTATATCAAAACAGACCATTGAGCGTTTCAGAGGGACAAGCCCAGCTGATATGTTTCGAGGCACTCCTGGCGTCAGTTCTGGGGAGGCCCGCAATGGCGCTGGTTCCATTGATATGAATGTGCGTGGAATGCAGGGGCTGGGACGTGTTGCTGTCACCCTTGATGGCACTAGTAATTCCATTACCGTCGCGCAGGGGTACCAAGGCGTATCAAATCGTAGTTTTGTTGACCCAGACCTTTTGGGCGGAATTGAAATCACCAAAGGGTCCGACATAGCGTCCAACGGAGTTGCCGGAACCGTTGCGATGCGCACGATTGACGCAAAGGACATTGTAAAGCCTGGGGAGAGTTTTGGGGCAAGATTGAAAACAGGCTTTGGCACCAACAGTTCCACACCTCCGCCCGGAGGGACAGCTGGTGGCTATGAATGGCCATCTCAGCACGACCCTCAGTCCGTAATAAAGCCCTCTCCATACGGCTTAGACCGACCCAGCCTATTCACCCCCACCGATGGATCTTTGAGCATTGCTCTGGGTTATCAAGGAGAGGCTATTGATCTGGTGGCTGGATATGTCTATCGCAAACGCGGCAATTATTTCGCAGGAACAAATGGAGATGCCGCCAAAGCAGAAGGCACAGGGGTCGTCAGGCAGTATTGTCCATCTCCTATAAGCCCATCATTTTGTTCTGATTTGATCAAACAGGTTGCGCCACACCTATGGGTTCCTATGGCGGATGGTACAGAGCTTGTCTACAATGTCGGACCTGTAAACTACCGCAAAGGTGAGGAAATCCTCAATACGCAATTGGAAACCCAATCCTTTTTGGGCAAGGCAACCATACGTATCAACGAAGATCATATTGTTAAAATTGGTTATACAGGCTTTAGAAGCGAAGCAGGCGATCGCCTTGCCTCACGTGCATCTGGGAATATGACACAACCCACCCAAAACAACACCAGTTCGCGCACCGAGGTCGATTCAACGTTTGTCGATTATCGCTGGCAACCTGAAACTAACTTGATTGATCTCAAGACCAAAGTATGGGGCACCTATTTGCAAACACGCAACCAGCGCGCTTTCCAATTCCTGCCATCGAGCTATGGGCCAGTTCATTATGGCTTGCCAGCTGATTTTCGCAATGGATCAAACACCCTAATGTGGGGCGTAGATGCATCCAACAAATCTAACTTCACAACACAATACGGAAAGTTAGAAGTAGACCTTGGCGGCTCGTTGAAGATTGAAGATACCGGTCCCGACGAAAACTCGAAATATTTGATAGACAACTTAACGGGTGTTCCCGGATTCTTCTATTACGCTCCCCGGGAGGGAACTCATAAAGAGTGGGCTGGTTTTTCCAAATTCAAATGGTCCCCCACCCAGTGGCTAACAGCCAAAGCGGGCCTCAAATACCAACGCTACCAGAGCACAGACGACAACACGCCTAGCAATAACAATAGCTCAGGAGGCTTTAGCCAATCCTTAGGCTTAACGGTCACGCCTTTTGACGAAGTACAGATCTATGGTCAAGCATCCAGCACCCTACGCATGCCTACCCTGTTTGAAACCATATCTGTTAGCTCATTGTCTACTCTAAATAGCTCCTTAAAACCCGAGCGTTCTAACAATCTGGAAATTGGCGTAAACTTCAACACATCAGACCTTCTCTCAAAGGACGATCTGTTCATGGCCAAGTTGGAATATTTTGACTGGACCATCAGTGATTACGTCGCCCGCGAGTTTTATACCGACCCAGTCACTAATCTTTTTAATAATCGAATGTTCAATATCGACAAAGCCCACTTCTCCGGCATTGAATTCTCTACCATTTACGAAAACAACGGCTTCAAAGCCGAATGGGCAGCCAATTATTATACAGACATAGCCTTCTGCCGGACGGCAGGCCAATGTGAAGCAAAGTCGCTTTATAGCGATTACTCCACTAACCAAATTCCACCAGAATATATGACCAATTTAACTCTCAGCCAGAAATTCTTCAGCGATTCCCTGACGATCGGCGGGCGGGTTCTACATGTCGGCACTCGCGCCATTGGGCATGGAGATGCAACTGCTCAAGGAGCCCAACAATTCATTACATTAGTGAAATGGAAGGCACATACCTTGTTCGACGCCTTTGCTGAATACCAGATCAACGAAAACCTGAAGCTGACCTTGAGAGGCGAGAACTTAACGGACGAACTTTATATCGATCCGTTAAGTTTGGCCAACCTACCAGCACCCGGCAGAACCATTTATGGCTCTTTAACAATCGAATTTTAGTCCTCTGAAACCAAAATTACCGCACCTTGCATCTACCATTTCCATCGGGCAAATGCGCCCGATGGAAAAAATACAGTCTTTGTCGTGCGTCACTATCGTTTTGCGATGGCAAGCTTGCCGACAAAACTCAGGGGGTCGGCGCTAAAAAACTTCGGACAGCTTCAGCACTTGGACCCGGAATTTCCTCCATCGCCAAATGGCCCGCACCTTCCAAGATCACCAACTTTGAATTTGGAAGACGCTTATCGTATTCGTAAGCCGCAGACACGGGGATCAAGGGGTCATGCACGCCCCACAAAACCAATGTCGGTTGTTCGATATCACCCACCCGTTCAAAGAGTGTTTCAGGTTTGTTGGATCCCGCAAACCGCGATCGCAGTGCTGCGCGTTGCCCCGTCAACAAAGCCAATGCGTGATAGCGGTCAACCATCTCCTCTGTCACAAATCCTTCTGGCACGGTGACGTCGCGCAATGCGTTTTCAAACAGCGATCGCGGAGTCACATACAAAAGGATCGGTGAAAAAACAGGAGAGCTTGCCAATTTGAAAGCCACAGGCACTTCAGCTTCTGGCGGACGCGGCATGCCCGAAGCCGACACCAAGATCAACGAGGAAACATCTTGGGGGTGCTCCAACGTATAGAGCGTTGAAATGCTGCCGCCCATGGAATTACCGCCTAGGACAAACCCAGCAGAACCATTTTTCGGTAACAATCCATGTGCATCCACAAACTCTTTCAAGAACGCAACCATACCGGCCCGTGAATAATCAGCGGCCGGTGTGGGACCGGTAAGCCCGTGTCCCGGCATATCAACACTCACGACACGGTAGTCAGTGCCCAGCTCAGCGACCCACGGCTCCCACGTATGAAGCGAGGCGTTTGATCCATGCACCAAGACGATGGCTGGACCCTCTTGATTACCTTGATCGCGAAAGTGGGCGATAGCGCCAGAGGGCAGCGTTAAAAACTGCGACGGTGCTTGCCCATATTTGGCAATCAATTCTTCGCGCGGAATATCAAATCGTACCAAAAATACAGCGGCTAAAACAAGTGCTGCCCCGATAAGCAGCCCCAACCCAGCTAAAAATTTCTTCACCATTTCACTCCCCTTTTTTCATCCTCATCATCAAGCGGCCCCGGATCATCTGGTGCAACCAATGGCTCAACAAAAACAGGCGCCTTGATCTCAGGCTTAGTGATCTGAGAAGAAACCAGTTCCCCTTCCACTTCTTCTGTTTCAGGTGCAGAGACAATTGAGACAGCACCCTGAGATTCAGACAATTCTTCTTCTACACTTTCAGCAATCTCCGACGGTGCCTCTTGAGGCCCGGACTGATCCATCGGTGCGGCCACAGCTAGCCGTGGCGCATCAGGGCTTTCCCACCGCAACACATCAAATGCATGGGTGTCGGGCACAACAGCAATCCATTCAGTATAGAACCGTCCTTCAGCCATCCAGCCCGCATCACGCGGCGCATGGAGCGCGCGCGACAACCATTCGCGCGCTTTGCCTAAGTGACCAAATTCACCTTCTTCAATATCTGCCATCAATTCAAAAACACGCCGCGTGGGATGATCTTGCAATGAAGGAGCAAGCACATCGCGGGCCACATCAAAGTCACGTGCGCCAATCGCTGCCGTCGCAAGCAGAACCCGCTCTTCATCCGTTTGCAGCTCTCGGCCCGTCGCACCTGCATTCAACAAATTGCGAAGGCGCGCCAGTCGGTCATAGGCACTTTCATCGCGCAACACGTTAAGCAACGCTTGTCCGACCTCTGCATGAGGGCCAACCAACCAAGCAGCTTCCAAGATTTTCAGGGCGCGCTTTTCTTTATGCTGATCGCGCAATTGCTCCGCCGCCAAAACAGCTGCGGGTGCAAACCCCGGCTGAAGACCCACAGCTTCCAACGCACAGTCCGTGGCTTCTTTCGCCGCGTTTTCATCACCGCGCGCCACCAATTGTTGAGCGCGAGCGGTTAGCAAAACAGCCCGACTACGGCGCGCTTCTTCTCGCGACACCAATTTGGCTTTCAGCATTCGGTCCAAGCTCACCGTCGCTGCATCAAAATCATTGCCCGCAACTTGAAGCTCAAACACCGCATGAGCTGCCCACGACGTATCAGACTTCAAACCAAAAGCATGCGTGGCATGTGCCAAGGCCTGAGTTTTATCGCCCTCACGCCGCGCTTGCACAAACAATCCACGCAAGCCCAACAATTCAGTTTCTGGACGCACAAGCATCGCTCTAAAATATTGATCCGCCCCCTGATTATCCCCTTCAAGCTGGGCAGCTTGAGCCGACAACAAAAGAGTGAGGGCTGGTTCATCCAAAATTTTGTACGCTTGAGCTGCTTGCCACCGTGCTTCTTTGGCATCTCCAGCCGCCACCGCCACCATGCCTTTAGAGAGAGCCAAGTAGCCCTTCTTCTGCTGACGGTCCGCCCGAAAACGAGCAAAGCCCGCCGGGCCTTTCATGAAGGTTGCGATGAGGCGGTAGACAAAGAGCACCAGAAAAGAAATCAACGCCGTGACGCCAAGCCCCACCACAAAGGATGTTCGAATTTCATATCCACGCCAATGGATCACCAAGTCGCCGGGTTGATCCGCCAACCAAATGGCCACACCGGCAAAAACCACACAAAGAGCAAAAAGCCAAAGAACCCGCACCATTAGTCAGCGTCCTTTCGGTTTGCATCAAAGGAGCGAATAAGCTGCGCGCTCACATCATCCAGAAGCCCGTCCAAAGCCAGACGAGCAATTGCTGTATCGACCCACGGCGCCGCCGCATCTTTTGCAACGCCTAAAAGCAATCCGCTTTGATCTACAGCGCCCGCCAAATCATTCGCCGCCATCCGCTGTTCCATCCGCGCCACAACAGCTTGGGTATCATTGCCGTCAATTTCGCCTTGTTTACGAATGGTGATCACTGAAGAGGCACTGGCCACCATGCGGGCCCAGAAACCCTCTCGTCCCGCTTCACGCTCTGCGGTAAACACGCCTTGCACCATTGGATCAAATTGCTGAGCAAGCGTCGCGCGTGTCGCCACACCGCTTTCCCCAAATTCTCGCAAGGCCTCCAGCACCGATGTATCTCCGGTCAAACTCGAAATCGCTTCCAACTCATTCACAAAGGCTTGTCCATCGGTCGCCGCACGGGTTAAATTGGCCAGCGCCAACCCAAGGGCGGCTTGTTCAGCACCGCTTGGCTTGTTGATTTCCAATTCCAACGCCACAAGCTTTTGTTGTGTCGCTGTAACCTGCGGCCCCAATGCGCCCAGCGCTGTTTGTTGTGCGCTCAAGGCAGCCGTTAAATCACCAACTTCACGTTCCAAGCTGGCGCGCGGCAATGCGGCACGCAATAAATCTAAATCAGCGCGCAATTTAGGCGTCTGCACTTCGAGCACTGCAAGGCGTTCATTCACCGGCCCGCCCGTAAGCGCCAGCGTCTCCTGCAATCCAGCCATTTGATCTTGCTGCATCTTCAACGCAGATTGAAACCGCTCAAACCGAGCATCCAACTCAGATTGGCTAGCCTTGGCTTTCAGGCCTTCTTGAAGGGACGTAAACTGTTTGACTTGTGCCACGCCCGAGGCTGACAAACGCGCACCCACATCGCTGTTCAATTGCGCCAAGCGTGTGTCTAACAAAGCGATACGTTTATCCAATGCAGCCATCGCAGCATCATCAGAACCCGCCCCGCCCAATTCGCTCATCAGCACATAGGAAGCCAGAACCCCGCCCGCCAAGCCAGCAACCAAGCCGACACCCGTCGGAAGAACCCACCCGGCACCTTTAGCTGAACCTTCTGAGGAACTTTGAGAACTATTGACGCCCGTGCCTGCCTGAGAGCCTGGCGTTCCCGACGGCGCCCCCTCCGGCGTCACGTCACTCGCTTCGCCATCAATCGTCGTGGGTTTTGCACCCCGTTGCTTTTTACGCGCCCCGTGATGTTCAGGCTGCAAAATTTCTGCTTCGAGGTTTTCGGAACCAGCTTGATCTTTACCAGCATCCGACGTTGTATCTTTCTCGCTCATGCGCAGGGCATCCTATTCATTCGGGGTCTTAAAGAAGTCAATTTCAGACGCTCAAGAAATCAATAACAACAAGAGTGCGTCCTCGGAGGGGCGGCTGGCAACACGCATTTCCTTAAGCCCCAGTCCTTCGAGCGGCTGCGCAGCGCTGGCAGCCAGACAATAGGCGGTAATGTGGTTGAGCTTGCCCGCAAGACCGCCCGCTTCACAACATTGCACAAATGTTTCAGCCGTACGTCGTGAAAACAACAACACACCCTCCACGGATGCCTCGCCCTGCAAAGCCTCAACAATAGAATTTGGAAACACCTTGGCCGGTACCGCTTCATAAAGAACAATGCGCTCTATCCAGAAGCCTTGTTCTTCCAACCGGTCCTTTAAATCGCCCGCCACAACTGAGCCTGCCAAATGCACCAAGGGCCCACCGTCGGGTTCACATTTATCGCCAACCAATTGCTCCAACGACACAACATCGCCGCCCGCTGTGAAAACCGTTTCAAAGCCCAGCGCCTGCGCTTCGCGCGCAGTACTCAAACCAACCGCCAAAAGCGGCACGCTGCGCCACTCATCAAAATCATCCCGGCGCGCCAAGGCCCGCACACCATTTGCGCTGGTCGCCAAAAGGCCCTGCACACGGGCGCGGTCCATGGGCACTTGCTGGCACAATTGAATAGAAAGAAGAGGGGCACTCACAACCTCATGACCGCCAGCAATGAGTTTCTCACTCAATGCGGCAACATCTTCTTGAGGTCTTGTGACTAAAAGTCTCATCTGGACTCCCCGTCTTGATGCTGATCACGCCGTGGCGCTAATCATGTGAACCCTACCTGAGATCCTAGAGTGTCATATAGTTAGGCCCAGCCCGTTCTTTAAGCTCTCGGCCCAGATCAGTCCCTAACTTTGCAGCTTCACAATAGGCCCCACGTCGGCTGGATTCCAAATAGGCAGAGCCATCAGGCTTCAAAATCATGCCCCGAACCAACAACTCATCGCCAATCAACTCAGCATGGGCTGCTAATGGTGTCCGGCAGGAGCCATCCAATTCGGCAAGGAAAGATCGTTCCGCTGCCATAACAAGGGCTGTTTTCTCATGGTTCAACGGCGAAAGTAAGGCAGCAACGGTTTCATTTTCCACCGCCCGCTCAATACCAATAATCCCTTGAGCCACGGCAGGCAGCATTTCTTCTGTGGGCATCGGCCGCGTGGCGGTTTGCGCCATGCCAAGGCGGTTTAGCCCAGCCATCGCCAGCAACGTCGCATCGGCAACATTATCGCCCAGCTTTTTCATTCGCGTCTGCACATTTCCGCGAAACGGCACAATCTCCACATGCGGATAGCGTGCTTTAACCTGAGCCCCTCGGCGCAGAGACGACGTGCCAACCCGCGCACCTTCAGGCAATTCATCAAAACTAGCGTAGGCCAAGCTCACAAAACAATCGCGCGGATCTTCTCGTTCTAATACACAGTCGATGATCAGCCCCTCGGGTAGAACCGTCGGCATATCTTTCATCGAGTGCACGGCCAGATCAAGAGACCCATCGAGCAATCCGTCTTCGATTTCCTCAGTAAAGAGCCCTTTACCGCCAATTTCTGACAGGTTTTGGTTTTGAATACGGTCGCCCTTCGTGGTGATAGGCACCAGTTCCACATCTTGCTCTTTCAGCCCATGGGCCGCCCGTATTTGGTCTGCCACCATGTTGGCTTGAACAAGGGCAAGGGGGGAACCACGGGTACCGATACGAAAGGGTCGTTGCATGTGTCTTACCGAAAGTGCTAAGGCCCCTGCAAGACGAAGATGTCTGCGCGAAGGCCTTGAAGGAAATACGAAAAGCCCGAACAGGCCTGAACGAAGCTCTTTATAAACTGATTTGACCCTATGGCGAGAGCAACCTTTGCGCCAAAGGGAGAACAAATGTCACAGGTCCTAACAAACAAGGCGCACCGGCGATGAGCCAAGCCCAACCACAAAGCAAAAAAACGCTCACCCTGTTAGGGATTGAGACCAGCTGCGATGAAACCGCAGCCGCTGTTGTGCGCCGTCATGCCAACGGGTCAGGCGATATTCTATCCAATCAAATTCTCAGCCAAGTCGACGACCATGCCCCCTACGGCGGCGTTGTGCCAGAACTCGCCGCCCGCGCCCACATTCGGCATTTGGACGGTCTGGTACGCGGCGCCTTATCAGAAGCCAATCTGACGTTTAACGACATTGACGGGATCGCGGCCACTTCCGGCCCGGGTCTCATCGGCGGCGTTATTGTTGGCCTTTTGGAAGCCAAAGGCATGGCCCTAGCCGCGCAATGCCCCTTGATTGCCATCAATCATCTCGAAGGTCACGCCCTGACAGCCAGACTGACCGACGGCGTGTCCTTTCCCTACCTTCTCTTGCTCGTTTCAGGCGGTCATTCCCAACTCTTGTTGGTTGAAGGCCTCGGGCGGTATGAAAAATTAGGCGGCACAATTGACGACGCGGTGGGAGAAGCCTTCGACAAAACCGCCAAATTGATGGGATTAGGTTTTCCCGGCGGCCCGGCCTTAGAACAAACCGCAAAATCTGGCGACGCCGCGCGCTACACCCTGCCCCACCCTATGAAAGGTCGGGAGGGATATGATCTCTCCTTCTCAGGCCTCAAAACGGCAGTGCGCACTCATTTGGTCAAGGAACTCGCGGCCAACGGTCACCTTTCCGACCAAGTCAAAGCAGATATGGCCGCCGCGTTCCAAGAAACGGTTGGCAATGTGTTGGCCAATCGCATCGGCAAAGCGATGGAGCACGTCAAAGATCGGTTAGGCGCGTCGCCGCAACTCGTCGTTGCGGGGGGCGTTGCAGCCAATCAAGCCCTGCGGGCCCGTCTCAATACATTGACGGAAGAATTAGGCTACACCCTCATCGTGCCGCCACCCAAATTATGCACTGATAACGCTGTAATGATTGCTTGGGCAGGTGCAGAACGCCTCCACGCTGGCCAACAAGATCCGCTCAACACGGCACCGCGTGCACGTTGGCCGCTGGCAGATCTAACGCTGTAAAGCCCGCACAACCTCATCTAAATGTCCAAAACCAGACTGAGCTTAAAAAAATGGCATCGGTGCGGGAACACCGATGCCAGCGTTAGGTCAAACCAATGAGGGACTAGGTTTAACCGATCCATAACCAGCAGGAGGAGTGCTGGTTAAGGGGGAGGGGAAACAAGTTAGGGGTTCAAAAGGACCCGGTGCCTTAAAGCGAGGTGAGGCCAGCACTTTGAGCCACAAGACCTGCGGCATAGACAGACAAAATCACGGCGGCAGTTGGGATCGCGATGCGATCAAAAGCTTTTGTAAAAATCTTCATGTTCTTCAATCTCCTATCCTGCAATTAAACCGGTGGGTTTTCAGGACTTTGCAAAGCTGGGGCCAAATTGAGCACCGAGGTTCAAGGTCATCGGGCGGGGGAACCCGGGGGACATGACCTGAGGGACAAACCTCGGTGCTCGCAATCTAAGCCGCCTAGCCTGTCTCAGATTAAATCGCGTATTGCGAAATAACCTGACCAAGGAAAACAACCCCATAAAGGCCCAAAGCAATGCTAACGAGCGAGGTGTTTGCGTGTGTAACTGTGTTCAATACGTTTTTCATAATATGGCTCCTAGCGCCTACTGCGGTCTTTTCGACCCGATCAGCTTTCAAAATTGCAACGCCTCTACTCTCTACAAGGTCTCAATCAAAACTCGGAAGCGTTACCGATAGAACCCATATAGGAGCCCCTGAATACAAAACAATGAACAAAACAGAATTTATTCATTGTTTAGCCAGAAAGATTTCCTTCATCATAGGATGAACAAAAATTACTCAATTAAAACAATGGGATAGAGATAGGAATGGAATTCAATACGTAAAGCGGGACCTCGCTTTAAGCCAAAAGGGTCCGTTTAAACCAATTTCTTAGGGTAAAATTTTAGTAAAACACTAAGTAAAAACAAAAGGTTATGGAGGGATATTGACCCAAAAGAAAAGAGGGGCTGACCATCAAAGCGCCAGTACAAAATATCAAGGACTTAGAAGCCTAAGCTATCATAAGGAATCTAGAAAATACCCTTAGGCCTTGATACCTCTAGATATAATTTCATAGACACCCTGTAGTTCTCTCTCCAGTTTTTCCAAACTCAACCGCGTGAACAGCTGTGGATAAGAAAACTTCATCGTCGCCGCTTGGATCATTTCAGCTGTCATATCAGGGTCTGCCACCAAAAACTCACCCGCCTGCACACCCATTGCCAAGATTTTTGACAAGACCTCCCGCTCCCGCAACAAGCCTTCATTGTGAAACTCTGGGCGTTGAGCGGTAACAATCTGGGCCATCTCTACAATTTTTTCGTCTTTTTCCAATGCGTGATAGGTCGCGCGCAAATCCATAAAGAGAAAGTCGTGTAGGCGCTCAGTCGCGCTGCGGGCGGTACCGCCAAGAATTGAAGCCAGCTCGTCTGCAGTACGCAAAGAGGCTCGGTGACAAATTTCCTCGGCAATTTCCAGTTTACCCGCAAAAAACCGATACAAGTTCCCCGGGGACATATCGCAATCTCGGGCAAGTTCCGCCATCGTGGTTTTTGCATACCCATAATGGGCAAACCGCGCGCGTCCCGCCTCTATAATTTGTTCTCTCGTGATGTCTAATGTTGTCATGCCTCCATATTAAGCACCGGCTCTGAACAATCAACCAATCGTTCAATATTTTCTAAAGCCTATTCCAGCTGAAACGAACGGATGTAAAGATTGCACCATCCCACGCAACATAGGATAAGGGTCCAAGCCTAAAAGCACTGGATAGAGACTTATGACCGATCACACCGCCAATCCTCACATTGCTGTTCTGGGAGGCGGTGCATGGGGCACGGCTTTAGCCTGCGTCGCCGCAAAAGCGGGCGGAAAAGAGACCCCCGTTACCCTGTGGGCCCGCGAAGACAGTGTCGTCGAGAGCATCAACACGCAGCACATAAACGCACCCTTCCTGCCAAACATCACATTACCCGCCCATATTCGGGCCATCAGCAACATCCAGCAGGCTGCAACTGCCGATATCATCCTAGCCGTCATCCCCACCCAACATATGCGCGCCAGCCTTGCGCCCTTAAGCGCGGCCCTCAAAAAGAACACACCGATTGTGATCTGCTCAAAAGGCATTGAGAAAGGCACCGGAAAATTATTGTCGCAAGTGGTCAGTGAAGTCCTGCCCCAAGCAGAACCCGCCATACTATCAGGCCCCTCTTTTGCGAAAGATGTTGCCATTGGATTGCCCACCGCCGTCACCTTAGCGGCTCGGACCGAAGAGCTTGCCGCCTACCTGACAAATGCCATCGGCCTCCCCACCTTCCGTCCCTATTTCAGCGACGATCTTATTGGTGCGCAAATGGGAGGGGCTATTAAAAACGTCCTAGCGATTGCCTGCGGTATTGTTGAGGGGAAAAATTTGGGCGAAAGCGCACGCGCCGCACTGACAACCCGAGGCTTTGCAGAAATGGTCCGCTTTGGTCAGGCAATGGGGGCAAAGGCCCAAACCATTGGCGGGCTGTCTGGTTTGGGTGACCTCGTCCTCACTTGTTCAAGCCCGACAAGCCGCAACATGTCGCTCGGCTTAGAACTGGGCCGGGGGGCAACGTTGGAAGAAATTATGACCACCCGTACGTCCGTTTCGGAGGGCGTCCACACAGCCCCTATTCTGGTGGAGCTGGCAAAACAAAAAGGCGTCGACATGCCCATCGCACAAGCCGTGTCTGATATTGTGACCGGGGCGCAGGACATCGACACCGCCATCACAAATCTATTGGCCCGCCCCTTCACCGCTGAGCACGAAACCATTACACTCTAAATTCTGCCACACCAAAGTTCACACAGTCAGGAACCATTATGCTCTTTTGTATCTACGGCACCGACAAAGCAGATTCACTCAACGTTCGCCTTGCCAATCGCACCGCCCACCTCACCTATTGGGGCGAAGCAAATTGCGTAAAACTCGGCGGCCCCTTCACCAGCGATGATGGAGAGAAAATGCTGGGGTCTATGTTGGTTGTCGACGTAGAAAACAGAGCAGCCGTAGAATCTTTGGTTGCAAATGACCCCTACACACTTGCGTGTCTATTTGACAGCGTCGACATCCGTGCTTGGAAATGGTTACTCAAATAGGAGAGTTTCATGGCGTATTGGCTTTTTAAATCCGAACCCAACAGCTGGAGCTGGGACGACCAACGCGCACGCGGTGCAAAAGGCGAGCATTGGGACGGTGTGCGGAACTATCAAGCCAACAACAATATGAAAGCCATGCGACACGGCGATCTGGGTTTTTTCTATCATTCAGTGAAAGAAAAACAGATCGTCGGTCTCGTTCAAATCATCAAAGAACATTATCCCGATGACAGCGATGCCAAGGGCCGCTTCGGCATGGTAGACATCATGGCGCTCGACACACTCCCTGTGCCCGTCACCCTTGAGCAGATAAAGGCCGACCCAGCACTTGCCGAAATGGCTTTACTCAAACAATCAAGGCTCTCTGTCGCGCCTGTACGTACGGATGAATGGACACATATCTGTCAAATGGGTGGGATAAAAAAACCGCCTCTTTCAAAATCAACTCAGTAAATCCAATGCCGCCTATAGCTCCCAAAAGAACGTCTAATCTGCGCCCGCTAAAGGAACGCAAAAATGTGCCAGCGGTGGGCACCTTCATCTGCACGTTAGATGAGTTGGACAATCCAGGAGCGCGTGGGTTTACCTTTGGTAGCGGCTCTAACGCGTTCAACTTTTTCATTGTCCGAAAAGGTGAAAGCGCCTTTGCCTATGTCAACGAATGCCCTCATGCCTTTTTACCGCTCAACCGCATCACCACAAAATTTCTGACGTTGGATGAAGAAAAAATCCTCTGCGCAGCTCATGCCGCAAGCTTTCAAATAGAAGACGGCCTCTGCACCGGCGGGCCCTGTGCGGGAAAGGCGCTTTTGTCTGTGCCTCTTAGTCACACAAACGGCGCCCTATCCATCGCCGCGTACTAGCCCCTACTAACTTTGTGCAAAATCTTTGAAGTCCGCGCCAACATTCTCCGCCGAAAGCTCAATCAAATGTTCACCGTCCTCTACCGTCGCCAAAGACGGATCAGACCCCATGCGCCCATCGGGAAATTTGGCGCGGTAATCCTGCGCGTCCCCATAACGCGACATAGGCGCAATCTGTGGGTCTAGTTTTGCCTGCTTTTGATGTTCCGGATAGGCCGCATAAGTAATCGCCACTTCTGACGGTGTTGCATGCGCCCCGTGCGCCGCGCCGTAGGTAGAGCGACAGAAGTCCAGCACTGGCGCAAAGCCCCACCAATTGGCAAGCTTGCACACCACCGCCCGCCGATTGTCGCTGGGCTGTGACAAAACTGGGTCCTGATGCAATTCCTCAAAACTTGCTCGAATGGTCGAAACATTTCCCCCATGTCCATTGAGGAAATAGACCCGGTCAAATCCATGTTGCGCGAGCGACGACACCCAATCATGCATCACTGCCTTCATGGTTTCAGGCCGTAAACTCATCGTGCCTGCAAACCCCATATGATGAGGCGCAATGCCAACATTAAAAGTCGGCCCCACCATCAACCCGGTGGCCGCACTCACCCGCTGCGCAATAATCTCAGGGCACAAGGCATCGGTCCCAATAAGACCCGTCGGCCCATGCTGCTCGGTCGAGCCGATGGGAATAAGAATGGCGGACTGCTGGGTGAGATACTCATCCACTTCCGGCCAACTCGATAAGTGTAAAATCATCTTTTAAAATGCCTCTCCTTCCCAAAGGTGGTGCCTTCACAACCAATCTGCAAGATGCGCCCTAGCCTATTCCAAGACCCGTATATTTTTCTCCCACCACATAGTCCAAAGCGCGAGCCCGACCCTACGAAAATCTAACACTCTTTACGCTCCCCCCCAAAATGGGCAATTATGCCCCCAAACACCCACCTACCTCTCAAAGAAAGCCACAGTCCAACATGACAAAGACGCATGAGTTAGCCCCAACCGCCTCAGGACCTCTGGCCGGTGTCCGTATCATTGACATGACCACCGTTGTTTTGGGCGCCTATGCGACATGCATGCTCGGAGACATGGGGGCCGATGTGGTGAAAGTAGAAACGGCGCCCAACAAACACGGCGTGGGCGGCGATATCATGCGGTGGGCAGGAAAGTCCCCCTCCGGCAAAGGCTCCGGCATGGGCCCCATCTTCATGACCATCAACCGCAACAAGCGCTCCATCACGCTCGATCTTAAACAAGAAGATGATTTGGCCGTCTTGAAAGACCTGCTCAAAACAGCAGACGTCTTCACCACCAATGTGCGTATGCAGGGGTTGGAACGCTTGGGCCTATCTTATGATGACGTGAAAGCGCTGAAATCTGACATCGTTTATGTCCACGCAGCAGGCTACGGTTCTGATGGTCCCTATGCGGGCTACCCCGCCTATGACGACCTCATCCAGGCTACTAGCGGATACGCTGATATCCAGTCTTTGTCCGATGGCAAAGATACCCCGCGCTTTGTACCAACTCTCGTTGCAGATAAAGGCACGGGCCAAATGATGGCTCAGTCCACATTGGCAGCTCTCTTTCATAAAGAACGCTCAGGCGAAGGCCAATTTGTGGAAGTACCAATGTTGGAAACCATGTCTTCCATCGTACTCGCAGAACACTTCTACGGTGAAGTCTACGAACCAGCGACAGGAAAGTTTGGCTATACCCGCGTCACAGCGCCCAACCGCAAACCATATAAAACCAAAGACGGTTACATCGGCATCATGCCCTACTCCGATAATCAGTGGAACGATTTCTTCGAATTGGGCGGACGGGGTCGTCTCCTCGAAATCGACGATCGGTTCACCTCATATGAAGCGCGCACCACCAACATCAATCTGCTTTACGAAATGGTTGAAGAGGTTGCCCTACAAAAATCCAGTGATGAATGGCTAACCCTTTTGCGAGATCTCGATATTCCCGCGATGCCGGTGAACCGCCTTCAAGATCTCAAACAAGACCCTCACATGAAGGCTGTGGATTTTTTCCAATTGTTTGAGCATCCCACAGAAGGTGCTTATTGGAATATCAAGCCGCCTGTAAAATTCTCAGAAAGCCCAAGCACAATCCATCGCCACCCTCCAAAGCTTGGGGAGCACACACAGGAAGTCTTATCAGAGGCGGGCATTGAGAGCGCCGTGATTGAAAAAATTGTCGGCAGACAAAAACCAAAAAGCTAGTTCTCAAAACTAATAACGCATGTAGTTCTTTTTCATGGGGCGCTCCGCAGCAAGGAGTGCCCCAAATATTTTAGCGTCACTTGGTCTGTGGAATAAATAGCCCTGCAATTCATGACAGCCTAGGGCGGCCAGTATGTCAGCTTGGCCTGCCATTTCGACACCCTCAGCAATAATACGTAAATTCAGGGCGAGGCCAAGATCAACAATCTGTTTGGCCAGCGGCGCTTGGTCTTGCACCATTAAACCCGCAACAAATGATCGGTCAATTTTCAAAGTGTTCACGGGAAAGCGGTGCAAGAAGGACAACGAAGAATATCCAGTACCAAAATCATCCAGCATGACTTCACAGCCCATCTCCACCAACAAATCAATCTGGCGTAGCACACGCTCCTGATCATGTATCAAGGTGCTTTCGGTAACTTCAATCTGCAACAAACTGCTAGGGATCGAAAACTCTTCCAGAACCTTTTGCACATCCACCACAACGTCCGCACGCAGGAAATGCACAGCTGACATATTCACAGAAATCGGAACAGGGACCAAGCCCTCTGCAGCCCACCGTGCAATTTGGCCCGCAGTCGCACGCAACACTTGTCGGCCAATCTCAACAATCAATCCATTTTCTTCCGCAATCGGAATAAATTTGTCCGGCGGCACAAATCCCGCCCGTCGGTTGTCCCACCTAATCAAGGCTTCCCCGGCGATGATTTCATGCGTGTGTGCGTCAACACGCGGCTGAAAAACAACGTGGAATTCTTCATTGCTAACCGCAACATGCAACTCCCGTTCGATCAACCCCCGTTCACGCGCTTGAACACTCAGCTCCTCATCGAACATACGGAATGATGTCGTGACATCTTCCTTGGCTTTATAGAGCGCAATATCGGCATGACGCATCAGTTCCGATCCGTCGACATGGCCTGTAAAGTGCACCGCAATCCCGATGCTGCACCCGATAGACACTTCCGTCTCGCCCAACAAAACCGGCTGGGACAAAGTCGTCACAATTTTTTCCGCCAATGCAGAGAGTCGTGTTGGGTCTTTAAGTTGACCGGCGATGATGGCAAATTCATCCCCCCCCAAACGGGCGACCACATCACTACGTCGCAGGCATTTTTCCAAACGCCGCGCCGTCTCTACAAGCAAAATATCACCTGCCCCATGGCCCAGCGTATCGTTGATTTGTTTGAATTTGTCCAAGTCCAACAGCAGAAGCGCAAAGCCATCGTCTGACCGTGCAGACACATCGATCGCAACCTCTAGGTTTTCGTAGAATGCCTTTCGATTATTCAAACTTGTGAGCTCATCCATGCGCGCTTGTTGCCGCAATCTTTGTTCCAAAGTTTTCTGCGCGGTAACGTCATGGAGAATAACCGAAGCACATTTTTGTCCTTCGATCTCCAGCGTATTGCACGAGAGATGCATCCATACCATCTCGCCGGAACAAGTTTGCATCATGCATTCTTGTCCAGCCACTTTACCAGTAGCAATCAGTTCTTCCCGAAGGTTTCCCAAGTCGGATTGATTGACAAAGAAGTCAGCGACATTATGAATGCCATTTGGCGGGGTCTGAACGTCGAATACTTCCTTGGCTTTACTATTGAAATATTGGATCGATTGGTCAGAAAGGCGTGTGATCACGAGGGGAAACAGAGCAGTCTCCACCATTGTGGAAAACCGGCTTTCGCTTTCCTTGATATAGCGTGAAACCGCACGCTCATGAGTCATGTCTTCGATAGCGCCCCCGACAAGACGAATAACCCCATCCGGGTCGATATCAGAAAACCCACGCAGTCTAAACCAACGATAGGTGGAATGGTCGGCATCAATACCAATGCGCTTTTCGGTACAATATCCAGTACCAGTCACATGGTGATTGTGGACCAATGCCATCATCTCGTCGCGATCATCGACATGGAGCACACGCTCAAACTGAACAAAAAACTCCTCTAGCTCGTCGGTATCAATACCAAAGGTTTCTCGCAGTACCGGCGACAAATACCCTTCTTCAGCACGGGGGTTCCAGTACCAGGACCCAAAATCCTCGTCAGTATTCGAATGAGGCTTAATTGACGATTTAAAAAGGGGGAGAGCACCAAATAAGGATTGCTCTCGATGATCACTAACACTCAGTTGTGCTTCCCGCCCTTGCTCAGGCGTATTATTCTGCCGCATTCACCCTACCACCCTCTAATCGTCACTCAACGCTCACTCAATCCCTGTACGTAGCTCTTTATAACTATGCAGTGAGAATATGAACGAAGCGTATCCAGAGCATATGAAGTCCCTTATGGGCTAGTTTGTGCCGTTTATCGGGTGGTAGCGCTTGCCCCGACCTCAAGGCCTGCGCATAATGCCTCCAAAATAGACAAAACACATATACCTAGCGGTATCCAAAAGACTGGAAAGCCCACATGACAAACTCAAGCATTTTCCCCGTCCCAGCTGATTGGGCGGACCGCGCCTTTGCGGATAATGAAAAATACCAAGAAATGTACGAGCAAAGCGTCCAAAATCCTGACGCGTTTTGGGCAAAAGAAGGCAAACGCATCGATTGGATGACGCCTTACACACAAATTAGCGATGTCTCTTACGCCAAAGAAGACTTGCATATTAAATGGTTCGCAGACGGCACCCTCAACGCCTCCGTAAACTGCATTGACCGTCACTTGCCTGAGCGCGCCACTCAAACAGCTATCATTTGGGAAGGCGATGAACCAACTGACCACAAACACATCACCTATCAAGAACTTCATACCCAAGTCAGCACCTTCGCCAATGTGCTCAAAGCCCAAGGCGTTAAAAAGGGTGACCGGGTGACCATCTATATGCCGATGATTGTGGAAGCAGCCTACGCCATGTTGGCCTGCGCGCGTATCGGCGCTGTGCACTCTGTGGTTTTTGGTGGATTTTCCCCAGACGCTCTGGCCGGGCGTATTTTGGATTGTGAAAGCACGTGCGTCATCACCTCTGACGAAGGCGTGCGCGGCGGCAAAAAGATCCCTCTCAAAGCAAACACCGATGCAGCTTTGGAAAAATGCCCAGAGGTAACCTCGTTGATTGTCATCCAGCACACCGGCGGCAACATTCCCATGAAAACAGGACGCGATGTTTGGTACCATGAGGCGAGCGCGACTGTGCCAGCCGACTGCCCACCAGAAGAAATGAATGCCGAAGACCCCCTCTTTATCCTTTATACATCCGGCTCAACTGGGCAGCCGAAAGGGGTACTTCATACCACTGGCGGCTACATGGTTTATGCCGCGATGACCCACCAATATGTATTCGATTATCACGACGGCGAAGTTTATTGGTGCACGGCGGATGTCGGCTGGGTCACAGGCCATTCCTACATTCTCTATGGACCCCTTGCCAACGGCGCAACAACCTTGATGTTTGAAGGCATACCCACCTATCCAGACGCTTCACGGTTTTGGCAGGTCTGCGAAAAGCACAAAGTAAATATCTTCTACACCGCCCCCACCGCCATTCGCTCTCTCATGCGAGAAGGCGACGGACCCGTCACCTCAACCGACCGAAGTTCTTTGCGCCTCCTTGGATCAGTCGGAGAACCGATCAATCCAGAAGCGTGGCTTTGGTATCATGAAGTTGTCGGCCAAGGGCGTTGCCCTATCGTTGATACATGGTGGCAGACCGAAACCGGCGGCATTATGATTTCCCCCCTTCCTGGTGCAACCGCAACCAAACCAGGGTCGGCCACACGGCCTTTCTTTGGTGTGGCGCCGATGATTGTAGACAATGAAGGCAACGAACAAACAGGCGTGACAGAAGGCAACCTCTGCATCACTCAAAGTTGGCCGGGCCAAATGCGATCGGTCTATGGGGATCACAAACGGTTTTATGAAACCTACTTTAGCCAATTCCCCGGCACCTACTTTACCGGCGATGGATGTCGTCGCGATGAAGATGGGTATTATTGGATTACCGGTCGAGTTGATGATGTCCTCAACGTATCGGGGCACCGCATGGGCACAGCCGAAGTTGAAAGTGCACTTGTGTCCTTTCCAAAAGTGGCCGAAGCAGCCGTCGTCGGATATCCCCACGACATCAAAGGCCAAGGCATCTATGCCTATGTAACATTGAACGCGAAAGAAGAGCCTAGCGACGCGTTGAAAAAGGAATTGGTCAAATGGGTACGCAAAGAAATCGGCCCCATCGCCAGCCCTGACCTGATCCAATGGGCGCCGGGATTACCCAAAACACGCTCGGGAAAAATCATGCGCCGCATTTTGCGCAAAATCGCAGAAGATGAATTCTCCAACTTGGGCGACACCTCAACCTTGGCTGATCCCGCTGTTGTGGATGACCTCATTGCAAACCGTCAAAACAGAGCCGACTAAATGACCGATACCAACAAAGATGAAACTCCCCTTTATGCCGGCTTTCTCGGCAGTTGGATCTTGGACACTTCGTCCTGCGAATTTGAGCAGGGCGAGGCACCCCAAGCTGGAAGCTATCAAATTGTCGAACAGGCCGTGCTTCCCGGAACATCAGGCCCCGAGACACAAGTACCCAGCCTCATGTTCCGCACCCAATGGATCGACGCCGACGGCACAACACAATCAGCGGAGTTTTCTGGCATACCAGACGGGACACCTGTTCCCTTCAACGGGGGAGATTTAGCGGACGCTCTTTCTGTCAGTGCTGTGTCGCGCCGCGAACTGAATTCGGCAGCCTTTTATAAAGGGCAGGAACGTATGACCGTCTCCCGTCAACTTGACGATACAGGCGGTGGCCTGCGTCTCATCCAAGCCGTTAAACTGCCAAATGGAGAACAGCCCACCAACATCTCCATCTATCGCCGGGCACATTAAGGTCAGTCAAGTTGGCAAGCACGTAAGCGCAGCAGAAGTCTTACTTTGTTAAGGCCTGCGCCCGCGCAAAACTTTGCTCAGCGGCCGTGAATTGCCCACAACACATTTGCAACGTGCCATACACTTCCCATGCACGTTTGTGAGACGGATCAGAGTGCGTTGCCACCAGCCCAACCTTTAGCGCGGCCGGCAAGCTTTCCATAAATGTCAGAACGGCTTCATTCGTAAAACAGTCTGATACGATCCGACACGCACCATCAGCCGCCATATTTTCCGCATACTGATGATAATAGTAAACGGCATCTGTAACCGACCCCTGACGCAACCCGTTCAAGGCCTGCTGTGCGGCAGGGTCATCGGTAGCCGTCAGATCATCAATCAAATACACCAAGCCCTCCAAGGTCTCTTCGACGGCTTGACGCACTCGGTACACACGTAAAAGGTGGTGAGCGATCTCTTTCGAATCCGCCCCGACTTCAAGGGCGGGCACACGAGAGTTATGTTTTTGAGATTGCGGGTCTGTTAGGGATTTGCATTTACTGCGCAAACCAAACCCATTTTGGATAAACTGCAATGCGGGTCCCCAGCCAAACTCTGCGCGAGTTGGACGTGATTTTGGAGACGAAGCATTTTTCCGTGGAGGCGTGTTCATCATAAGAAAACACTAACCACATTGGCGGGCCTTGTCAGTCATGACTGCCTGTGTCGCAGAAATCTTGATGCAACTGTTACATTTAGACAATGAAAGACTATTCCCAAGACTGATTAATAGGCAACGCGCCCAAAGCTAAGGCAACTAAAAGCAGTCAAAGAGAAATGGAGTCCATTACCTATCTGTATACAGATTAATATAATTCCGTTAAGGCAGTCTAAAAGTCGGACGTCAGACCCTTTTTCTCCCAATCGCCGTACCGCGTAGGCTCTGGACCTTTTTGTCCATTCAGCTCTTTGGCCATAGGTTCTTGGGGCGTAGCCTCTTCAGTCGCGCGACGCTCTTCAGCTTCCGCCAAGGCACGCAATGCCGCCGCTGGCAGTTTCTTAACTGGTTGCACTTCCACTTCCCCATAAACCACGCCTTGCGTAGAAGAGGAGCCGACGGGAGAGTTTATTTTGGGTGTATCGCTTGAGTTGCTCATAACGTCGATCTTATATGCCAAAGCCGCTTCATTGACAAAGCCAATCATCCCCCTTGGCCTCAACCCAAATTCATGATCTAACCCGCTCCCATGCCCAAAAATACATCAGATCAAAATCCAAGCTCGCCCTCAGACACACCTTCTGAGGCCCAAAGCCGCCCTATTAAAGATGACGCAAAGCGCGCCAACGCCAATGCCCGCGCCAAAGCTGGCAGCCCTGCGCGCCGCGCAGCTCTCTTTATGATGATTGCTGTGCTGGAGAAAAAGCGCTCTTTGGATGATGTTTGGGCAGAAGAAATCCTCAGCGGCCAACTTAAAACCATGGATACACGCGACCGCGCATTTGTCCGTGCGCTCGTCGCATCCTGCCTGCGCCATTTGGGGGAACTTGATCACGCAATCGACAAATGCATCGATAAGCCATTGCCCTCGCAAGCAGACCATGCCCGCCATATCATGCGCCTTGGCCTCACAGAGCTGGATTATCTGCGCACCCCCGATCACGCGGCTGTCAGCGCTGCAGTCGATCTGGCCCAGTCCAATCGAAATGCCCGGCCCTTCAAACCTCTCGTAAACGCCATTTTGCGCCGGTTGGTACGCGAGCGGAATGAACGCGAAGCCTTTCCACCGGAGAAAAACCTCCCCAAATGGCTGTGGGAGAGTTGGAAAGGGGCTTACGGCGAAGAAACCGCCCGGGCAATCGCCCAAGTCCAACTCGGCGAACCTCCCCTCGATCTCTCTGTGAAAAATGACCCAGAAGCTTGGGCAGAGAAATTAGGCGGTACTCTTTTGCCGACAGGCACCGTGCGCCTCGCCACCTCCCATGTGGAAGAGCTAGAAGGCTACGCCGATGGGGAATGGTGGGTGCAGGACATTGCCGCAAGCCTGCCCGCCAAATTGCTGGGAGACCTTGAGGGCAAAAAGGTGCTCGACCTCTGTGCGGCACCCGGCGGCAAAACCGCGCAGCTTGCCGCCATGGGCGCAACCGTGACAGCGCTGGACCGTTCAGCCCCGCGCTTGAGCCGGTTAAAACAAAACCTTGCTCGCCTTAACTTGTCGCACCACACAAAGCGGGTAACAGCGGATGCCACCGCATGGACACCCAACGAGCCCTTTGATGCGGTTCTGCTTGATGCGCCCTGCACCGCAACCGGCACCGCGCGTCGTCACCCCGACATGATACATCTCAAGTCCCAAGAGGATGTCACCCGTATCGCCAACTTGCAGCGCCGCATGCTCACTCGGGCCATTAATTGGATTACGCCGGAAGGCACGCTGATTTACTGCGTTTGCTCCCTTCAACCCGAAGAAGGTGAAGCCCAAATTGACCGGCTCATGAGCATCCGCAAAGACATTGTCAGAGACCCTATTACCGCGGATGAAGTAGGCAATATGGAAAATCTCATTACCGACAAAGGCGACCTGCGGGTCCTGCCCGCCTATTTGGCAGAGCAAGGCGGTATGGATGGGTTCTTCATCGCCCGTCTAAAGCGTAAACCGAAACCCACACCAAACCAATCAGAGGACACATCTGCCTCTGAGGGGAACAATTGAACCTTTCGGCTCAATCATTTAGCCTAACTTGCACCGTTAGAATCAAGCTGTTAAGCATGGTTTCACACTAGGAATGACCGTCCATCATGACTGATCACATCAAAATATCGCCTTCCATTCTGGCCTCCGACTTTTCCCGCTTGGGCGAAGAAGTAAAAGCCATCTCTGAAGCAGGCGCAGATTACATTCATGTGGACGTCATGGACGGCCATTTTGTGCCCAACATCACAATTGGCCCCGACGTCGTAAAATCCCTACGGCCTTACACAACCAAGCCCTTTGACGTGCACCTGATGATCTCTCCAGTCGATCAATATATCGACGCCTTTGCAAAATCGGGCGCAGATATCATCTCTTTCCACCCAGAAGCAGGACCCCACGTCCACCGCACCATTCAATTGATCAAAGCAGCGGGTTGTAAGGCAGGGCTTGTACTCAACCCTGCAACGCCTCTTGAAACTGTGGACCCCGTGATCGACGATCTCGACCTTATCTTGGTCATGAGCGTCAACCCCGGCTTTGGCGGACAATCTTTCATTCCCTCAAGCCTTGCCAAAATTGAAGCTCTGCGCAAACGCATTGACGCAACAGGCAAAGCCATCGATCTAGAAGTAGATGGTGGCGTGAACCTAGAAACCGCGCCACAATGTATTTCAGCAGGCGCCAATGTCTTGGTCGCAGGAACAGCCACTTTCAAAGGTGGGCCACAAGCCTACGGTACGAATATGAATGCACTGCGCGGCCAAGCCTAGTAAGCAAGTCTAGTAAGCAAGCCTAGTAACCAAGTCCAGTAAAGTGTCGTTAAGAGACGTCAACTGAGTATGTCGGCGATCAACAGGGAATTGTAGCGGGGAATTTAGTGGCTGATGCATCCGGCACGTCGCGCCCTGAGCGCCATATAACTCCACCGGGAAACCGGGCGGGGGATTTAGCCTTGGCAACCCTGCGCCGCGGCCTCCACGGCACCCTCAACGCATTTTGTGGCACATGGCTTTATCACCAAACCCTGTTTGGGCCGATGCCAGATCACATCGTGCACTTCCCCAAAGAATTACGCCCCGGCCGGGTCGATAAAGCTGATGCGCTGTTTCAGGGAAAATATGATTTCACCGGCGGCCAGGTACGTACCGATGGCCTCTCTCCCTTTCTAGAGCTTGCGCCCTCCGAAAGCTGGACCGAAGAACTGCACGGGTTTTCTTGGCTACGCCACTTTTCAGCGGCTGGCGGAGAGGCTGCCCGCTCACACGCCAATGCACTAGTGCGTGACTGGATGGAACGCCACGGTCAATGGCACACGATTGGCTGGCGTCCCCACGTCATAGGGCGCAGGCTGATTTCATGGGTCGCCAATGGCCCCTTGATACTTGCCAATGAAGATTTGATCTATCGCTCGACACTTTTGCGCAATATGGCCCGTCAAGCCCGCCACCTCGCACGCACAGTCAATTTGGCTCCCGCAGGTGAAAAGCGCTTTACAGCCGCCATCGGTCTTGCCTTCTCAGGTCTGTGTTTTTCCGAAGGCCAAGCCCGGTTGCGCAAAGGCCTCAAACTAGTTTGCCTTGAACTAGAACATCAAATTCTAGCAGACGGTGGTCATATCAGCCGCAATCCCACCGCTCAGCTGTCCATATTGCTCGACCTTATTTCCTTGCGCGACGCTCTGGTTGATCGCCAACTCGAAGTACCCGGCCCTATTTTAAACGCTGTGGACCGGATGATGCCGATGGTGCGTTTTTTCCGCCACGGCGATGGCAAGCTCGCACTCTTCAATGGGTCAACCGAAGGACCTGACGGCACAATTGATGCCGCTCTCTCCTATGACGACGCAAAGGGCAAACCATTTGGCTTTGCCCCTCATTCTGGCTATCAACGCCTCGTGGCAGGCCCCACGTTCGTCATCGCCGACACAGGGCCACCCCCACCGGGACGTTTTTCACACAGTGCCCATGCCGGATCGCTCTCATTTGAGATGAGTGTTGGCCGCTGCCGTCTTGTCACCAATTGCGGTGATGCTCGAATTTTTGGAGAAGATTGGCGCGTCGCCAGTCGGGCAACGGCTGCTCATTCAACCGGCGTACTGGCAGACACCTCCTCTGCTCGTTTCACCCAAGGCACCCTATCGCGCATTTTGCTGGGTCCCCGTTTGATTGAAGGCCCAAGCCACGTCAACAGCCGCCGCAATGAAACCGACGACGGCATCTGGCTAGAGGCTTCCCATAATGGATATGAAAATAACTTTGGGGTGCTCCACCGCCGCAGGCTCTTTCTAGCAACCTCAGGCGAAGACTTGCGCGGCGAAGACACCATGCACCGTATCTCACGCGAAGATGTGCGCCCGTGGCATAAGCGGTATTGGCGCAAAGAAGAAGGAAGCCTCGGCTTCACCATCCGCTTCCATTTGCATCCCGATGCCAAAGCATCCTTAGCCCACGATGGCTCTAACGTCCTCATCATGTTGCCCAACGGCGATGGCTGGCAATTCCGCTCCAAAGTACAAGGCGGTCATTCCGGCATCAGTTTGGAAGAAAGTGTCTATCTAGGCACCGGTGAAAACACCCGCCGTTCCGAACAAATTGTGGTTTCTTCGACACTCTTGCACGAAGAAGCGAGCATTAAATGGGCGTGGCATCGTCTTTCCAGCCGAAACAGCGCAAAAACCCAGCAAACTCAGGCAGATTTGTCAGATTTACCCGACCTAGACCTACTCGACCCAGAAGACGGTGATACGGAAAACAAAACCTAAGCAGCTGAAAACAAAGAAAAATTTTGACAGGCCTGTGCGAGATTTGGCGGAGTACCCGCCCCTAAAAGACCTCAAAATCCAGATAGGCGCATCTGTCTGCTTGGCGAGTGCCCCCATTCCGTGCTATCGCCCCGCTTAAGAACAGTCCCGGCCAAATAGGATCGTGACGCGCACAGCTCAAAAGGCTTCAAGCGCGCCCCTTCAGGCCCTGACATTACCTTAGAAATTAACACCTAAATAGCAGGACCCCCATGGCTGACGACATTCAACCTATTCGCCGTGCTCTGATCTCCGTTTCCGACAAAACAGGATTGATCGAATTCGCAACCGCATTGAACGACGCGAATGTAGAACTGATCTCCACCGGCGGCACCGCCAAAGCCATTAAGGAAGCAGGCCTTCCTGTCAAAGATGTTTCCGACATCACAGGCTTTCCTGAAATGATGGACGGACGTGTAAAAACACTTCACCCAATGGTCCACGGCGGCTTACTTGCCTTGCGCGATAATGATGATCACCTCAATGCAATGGAATGCCATGGCATTGGCGGCATCGACCTTCTAGCCGTCAACCTCTACCCCTTCGAAGAAACGGTCGCCAAAGGGGCAGACTACGACACCTGCATTGAAAACATCGACATCGGCGGCCCTGCCATGATCCGTGCAGCCGCTAAAAACCACGGCTTTGTCTCCGTCATCGTTGACGTTGCAGACTACGACTTGATCTTGAAAGACCTCACCGATCAAGGCGGCACAACCATCACCACTCGTAAAAAATTGGCGCAAAAAGCTTACGCCCGTACCGCCTCCTATGATGCGGCGATTTCAAATTGGTATGCAGCACAGCTCGACGAACCAACCCCTGCCTATCGCTCTGTGGGCGGCACGTTGAAACAAACCTTGCGCTACGGTGAAAACCCACACCAACAAGCCGCCTTCTATGTGACCGGCGAAAACCGCCCCGGCGTGGCCACTGCTCAGCAGTTGCAAGGCAAAGAACTGTCCTACAACAACATCAATGACACAGATGCAGCCTTCGAGTTGGTCTCTGAATTTGATCCAAAACTTGCCCCCGCTGTTGCCATCATCAAACATGCCAACCCATGCGGCGTCGCAACCGGTGCTTCTTTGTCCGAGGCCTATCTTAAAGCCCTTAAATGCGATCCGGTTTCAGCCTTTGGCGGCATCATTGCTCTAAACGGCATGCTGGACGGCGCCACCGCTGAAGAGATTGTTGGCATCTTCACAGAAGTCATCATTGCGCCTGATGCAGACGAAGATGCACGCCGCATTATTGGGGCCAAGAAAAACCTACGCCTCTTGTTGACCGGTGGCTTGCCAGATCCTCGTGCCCCGCGCCTCTCTGTGAAAACAGTATCGGGCGGCCTCTTGGCACAAAACTACGACAACGGCGTGGTCGATGACCTCAACCTGAAAGTCGTCACCAAGCGCAAGCCAACACCGCAAGAGTTGGCCGATCTTAAATTTGCCTTCCGCGTTTGCAAACACGTTAAATCTAACGCCATCATCTATGTCAAAGACGGCGCAACTGTCGGTGTGGGTGCTGGCCAAATGAGCCGTGTAGACTCAGCCCGCATTGCAGCACGTAAAGCTGAAGACGCAGCCAAAGCAGCTGGCGACGCTATCCCGCTGACACAAGGCTCTGTTGTTGCCTCCGACGCGTTCTTCCCCTTCGCCGACGGCCTGATTTCTGCAGCAGAAGCAGGGGCGACCGCTGTGATCCAACCAGGTGGCTCTATGCGCGACGAAGAAGTCATTGCAGCCGCAGACGAAAAAGGCTTGGCCATGGTCATGACGGGCATGCGTCACTTCCGTCACTAAGTTTCTCGCAAACTCGAAGGTGTGCACATGTCTCAATCGACAACATCAACAACCGCCCCACTCACTCACGGCATCGTTGTTAAAGCGCACATCATTCGCGAGGGGCACGTGTTGCTCCTCAAGCGACAAGAAACAGACACTGAATACGGCGGCCATTGGGACATTCCCGGTGGCCGTCTTCATTTGGGTGAAGGGGCCACAAACGGCCTTGCCCGCGAAGTGCGTGAAGAAACCACCCTCACATTCACCCGCGCCAAACCGCTCACCGTTTGGGATTACCACACCCCCGATGCTGGCTTAATGCAGGGACTGTCTTTTCTGATCAAAGACGCTGTGGGCGATGTGCAGCTGTCCCAAGAGCACACCCACTTTGAATGGCTGGAAGGTGACGCGCTAGACAGCCTTCCCCTCGCCCCTAACTTGCGTAAAGAAATCGAGTGGATTATGGCTAAGAAAAAATTGGCTTGAGCTGCCTATTTGCCAGCGATCAATCAGCGACAACGGATCGTTCTTCTTTCACCCAAGACATCAAGATGAAGCCTGCAATCAACAAGACCAGAACCCCGGCAAACCCAATCCGTTGGCTGTCATAATAGCTGGTGAGAAATGCAACCAGCCCATGCCCAACAAAGGCGGTAGCCGTGCCGGACAATGCATAGAGGCCAAAGAACTGGCTCATGCGTTCTTCCGGGGCAAGGCGCGCTAACATAGTGCGACTATTGGCATAGGCAGAGGTGATAAAAATGGCGATCAGGATCACAACGCCGACATAACAAATTTCCGGCAAGGTTTGAAACATCAAGCCGTCCCAAAAGGGTTCGCTCGCGGAATAGTCCATGAAGAGAATACTGTGGGGTGTCATCGACACAGCTAAAATAGTGCCAAGCGACGTGCCCAAAATAGAAATCTGAATGGCGCGTTTAGAGCCAAAAGCATTGTCCAACCAGGCGCCGACAAAACCGCCCGCCACTGCAAAGGTGGACAGCACAATCCCCAGCATCGTGAGCTCAAGCGCACCCCAGCCAAATATGCCCGCCGCATACACGCCCCCAAATGCAATCACCGCCGTCTTCCCGTCATTGTAAAGCATCCGTGCCAGCAAATAGGTGCCGATGTTTTTGTAGTGCTTCAAAGAACGCACAGTGCGCCACACATCGCGGGCACCGCCTACAAAGGCATCACTGTACCCAACAGAGCTGCGCGGCGTATCAGGGGTATAGAGCACTAAGGGAAGAGTGAAGACCAGCAGCCATAAAGCAGTAAGTGGTCCAGAAATACGGCTGTGCTCATGTTGACTGGTATCCAATCCAAACCACGGCACGTCTGGCAAGAAGGAAAAGAGCCCGCTCCCCGCCAACATGATCGTCACCAACATAAAGACCAGCACAATCAAAGAGGCCATGTTGCCCAGTGCTAATCCTAGACCGGACAAGGACGCCAATCTTTTGTCGCGCGCAATTGTGGGCAACATAGAATTGTGAAAGACAGCTGAGAATTCGAACGCCACCGAAATAACGATCATCGCCAAACCAGCACCCAAAATGCCAATGCCGCCGTTATTTGGAAGCGCATACCACAGCACAAAGCCAGCCCCTGCCATAAACAGGGTCATGGAAATAATCCATGGCTTACGCCGACCCACCTTGTCGGCCATCGCGCCCAAAAAGGGAGCAAGCAGAGCAATCACAATCCCGGCAACCGCATTAATGGTGCCCCAAAGCGCTTGGCCACGCACAGGGTCACCGACAACTTGAGAAGAGAAATAGGGACCGAAAATGTAAATGGCGACCACAATCCAAATTGGATTACGCGCCCACTCATAAAATGCCCAACTAAATTGCCCTAAGGCTTTCGCCCGTGGTTCAACAATTCCCTCACTCATGCCCAACTCCCCATTTTTTGCCAGTGTGAAGCAAAGAGGACAGAACACAAGCCCAACCAGAAGCCATCAAGTGAGGAGAGAGCGCATAGGGGGGCCGCTAAACCGGATCATCCGCCTTAGGGTCAATCAAGGCGATATCGCGTTTTTCAGCAAGCAAACGTCGCACGGCTTCTGTCGGTATGCCCAAATGAGTGAGAACTTCATCCGCCAATTGCAAACTAGCTTCTAGGTTTTCAGGCACCGCATGATCCGCTCCCAATTGCGCTAAGCGACGCGCGTGGTCCACATCGCGCGCCCGCGCATAGATGGGAAGGTCAGGCCAATTGGCCCGTGCATGGGCTGTCACTGTTTCAGCAGCAACCGGGTCATCCATCGTCAAAATCAAGGCTGTTGCCCGGTCAGCCCCCGCGCGCGCCAACATCGAGGGATGGCTCGCATCTCCGTAATAGACCGGGAGACCTTTGGCACGGCACGCAGCAATAGCGGACATGTTTTGGTCCAAGGCAAGGTAGGGGATTTGCTTGCGCTCTAACAAAGACGCCAACATCCGCCCCACTCGGCCATAGCCCGCCACAATCACGTGGCCGTCAATTTCCGCAATTTCGTCCAAACTGGCCGCATGGGAATTAGCCGCATCTTGCCCTTCAACGCGGTGCCCAAGCCAGCGCGCGCCTGTGGCGATAAAGGGCGTCAGCATCATCGTCAGGATCGTCACAATCAAAATGAACTGCGAAACCTCTGGCGACAAAATACCGTAACCACCCGCAATGCTCACCACGACAAAGGCAAATTCGCCCCCTTGAGCCAACAACAAAGCAACTTCAATCGCTGCGGACCGCGTCACCCCCATCAATAAAGCCAACCCCATCAATATGGTGGCCTTAAGCAAGATCAAGCCAGCAACCGAGGCAACGATCCAACCAAAATCATCTGCAAGCAATCGGTAATCAATCGCCATGCCCACCGACATAAAGAAGAGCCCTAGCAGCAAGCCTTTAACCGGATCAATATCCACTTCAATTTGGTGCTTAAATTCTGTTTCACCCAGCAAGAGGCCTGCCAAAAACGCCCCCAGCGGCATTGATAAGCCAGCAGCCCCGGTTACGGCCGCCATGCCGATAACGGTGAGTAAAGTGACCGCCATGAAAAGTTCCGGCGATCCTGTTTCTCCGACCAAGCGAAAGAGAGGTTGGAGCAAAACCCGGCCCAGAAAGAGAATGAAGGCAACAGCAGCCGCAGCTTGCGACAGCGCAATAAGCAAACCCGTGCCAATACCGTCCTCTGCCTCAACGCCGAAAACACCCACCAAAAAGAGGATAGGGACAACTGCGAGGTCTTGAAACAACAGAACCGAAAAGGCGGTACGTCCCGCAGGGCTCGCCACCTGCCCACTTTCCCCCAACAACCGCATGACGATCGCCGTGGACGAAAGAGCTAAACACGCGCCCAAAACAATGGAGGCTTGAATTGAATTGCCAAATTGATAGGCAATAAAGCCAATGACAAAACCGGTCACGGTGACTTGGAGAGAGCCCAACCCAAACACCATCCGGCGCAAGGACCAAAGGCGTTCAAAAGAGAGCTCTAACCCAATGGTAAAAAGCAAAAAGATAATGCCCAGCTCTGCAATCTTCTGCACGCCTTGGACATCGGAAATCACCACATATTGCAGCCACGTGAAATCATTTGCGAACAAGCCAAGTCCAAAAGGCCCGATAACGCCGCCAATAATCAGATAACCCAGCACCATATTGAGCCGAGCGCGGCGCAAAGCCGGCACAATCAACCCCGTTGCGGCCAGAAAGACCACAAGCTCACGTAAATAGGGAATGGCATGCTGCTCTTCGCCCATCGGCCCACGCTGCATCAAAGGTTTCAGTGATTCGTTATTAACCCTACCGCACAAGTATGAACAGCACGATGCCAAGCCAAAAGTCTTTTGGTCCGCCCGCGTTGGCCACAGACCCCCAACAATCAGATCACCACGTTAGGTCCGTCATCTGCACAATAGATTTCCCTTGCTTATTCTTTCGAATCGGATAAATATTATCCGAATTAAGGAGCTAAACATGAAGAATTCCGACGGAGTTGAATGGGCCATACACTGCTGCGCAATGCTGGCAAGCCTTCCCCCTGAAAACCGGCTCTCAAAAACAAAGCTGGCTGAGTTCTTTGAACTGCCCGAACACTACCTTGCCAAAATAATGCAGCAGCTTTCACATGCCGAATTGATAAGCTCCACAAGGGGCGCACACGGCGGCTACCGCCTGTCCAAACCGGCCAAAGAAGTTTCCATGCTGGAGATTGTGCAGGCCATTGATGGCAAGAAACCCTTTTTCAGGTGCTCAGAAATTCGCCAATGCGGGCCCAGTGCAGTCTCCAAAAAACTCTACCCCCGTCCCTGCTCAATTGCCCGAACCATGTGGAAGGCAGAAGCCGCCTGGCAAAAAGAACTCGCAAGCGTTTCCCTAGAGGATATTTGGGCACAAGGCGTCGCTGAAATGCCCGCCGAACAGCTCGAAAAATCAGCAGCGTGGATCAATGAGCTCTCCACCTAAATTCACAGCCTTCAACGCAGTTGATACGGTCAATACAGAAATGAATAGGTCCCCGATGAAAAACCCGGTCAGAAAAATATCCATCCTCTTAGCTTTACTCGTCACCGCTATCGGCTCCTTCACCCTTTACACACCAGATATTCCAGCTGATGTGATCGAACAAAAATACACCAATAGCGCTTCCAAATTTATGGTCGTTGACGGGCTCCGTATTCACTACCGCGATCAAGGGACAGGCCCAGCACTCGTTCTTATTCATGGATCAAACGCCTCTCTCCATACTTGGGAGGGATGGACGAAAGAATTGTCCGCTGACTTTAGAATTATTTCGCTAGACCTGCCCGGCCATGGCCTAACGGGACCAGATCCCAAAGAGCGATATGACTGGATTTCCATGGCAGGGCTTGTGAACAGTTTTCTGGAAAACCTTGGGGTCGATCGGTTCTCAATCGCCGGGAATTCGATGGGCGGCGCCGTTGCTTGGAACTACACACTCCTGCATCCCAAAAAAGTTGAAAACCTTATCTTGATTGATAGTCGCGGGTACCCCAGCGAAGAACCCAAACCAGCTATCTTCAAAGCTTTTGCCACACCGGTACTCGGCCATTTACTAACGGTGGTCACTCCCCGCTCCGCAATCGCAGACAGCATGCACAGCGTCTACGGCGACCCCAGCAAAGTAACAGATGAATTAGTGACACGCAGCTTTGACCTGACTGTGCGTGCAGGAAACAGAGAAGCAACACGCGTGCGTTTTTCAGAACCCTCCACCGATCAACACCTCGCACGCATAGGCACAATCAGTGCGCCAACGTTGGTCATGTGGGGCAAAAAAGATGCATGGATACTGCCAAAATATGCGGATCGATTTATCGCCGACATCAAGAACAGCACACTAAAGCTTTATGAAAATGACGGCCACCTGCCGATGGAAGAAAGCCCGGTTCTAACAGCTAAAGACGCACGTGAGTTTTTGGCAAGCCAGAACGCTCACTGACCTTTGAAGGGTAGGACGTTCAAAGAGTAAGCTCACGTGCATCGTTGATATCGCATCGGCCAATGCCTTAGTTTACCTGCCGCCCCCCTTGCGAAAAGGAACAAGAAGCTGGGCACCGTAAGTCTCTGGAAAGTCAGACCACCCCGCCCCACCCAAATCTCCATTGCGTGGCTGTGGTCTGTCTTTCACAAAAGTCCCCAACAAATGATTCCAGAACATTGTGAAAAGTTCAAAGTTCGCATCCCCATCGGTCTTCGAAGCGATGTGATGACGGCGGTGCCCCGGCGCAACGGCCTAAAGCTGGTCGAGAATGTCCCGTCAAAATGAACGCCTCTCGACCACGCCACCTATGCACCCCAAAACTGTAGGCGAGAACCTATTTTGAACAGATTGGATATCGATGGCAGGTCAACGCAAAAAAGCACCCCAATTTTGGAGCGCTGACGGGGCATATAGGTAGGAAGATTTGGAGCGGGCGATGAGATTCGAACTCACGACCCCAACCTTGGCAAGGTTGTGCTCTACCCCTGAGCTACGCCCGCTCAATATTGGCGCTTTTAGAACCATTTCTTAAAACACAGAAACAGTAGGGCCACACCGAACAACCTAGTGTGTCGTTGGTGAGGGCCGTTATATGCCGGAAAGCCGGGCCGATTGCAAGCAGGTTTTGTCATTGTCGTAAAGATAAATGACAAACACCCCCCAATCACAAAAAACCATGCCCTTGCCTGACTTTACCCCCTGCTTTACATCTAATCTTAACCTTAGAACGTCTCGCGTCGTCACGCATTTCAAAGTCGCGAATTTCAAAAACCCCTTCGGAGAATCATGGCCGAAACAATCCCCCTAGCCGTCCCAACACCCCATACAAAAGAAAGCCTGCTGCACGCGCTTTCTGAACTGGGAATTTCTCACAAAACCCATGAGCACCCCGCCCTGCACAAGGTGGAAGAGGCACAGGCGTGGCGCGCATCAATCGATGACAAAAACGCAGCACACTGCAAAAACCTCTTCCTCAAAGACAAAAAGGGCGCTCTGTGGCTCATCGTTGCCCTCGAAGAGACAACAATACGGCTCAATCAGCTCTCCAAACACATCGGCGCTGCCCGTCTGTCCTTTGCCAATGAGGACCTACTGTACGACGTTCTCGGCGTAAGGCCTGGATCCGTGACCCCATTTGCCCTCATCAACGACCGGGCAGCCCAAAGGGTAAATCTGGTACTAGACGCCTCTATGATGGCCTATGAGGCGCTGAATTATCACCCTCTCACCAATGAAGCGACCACACTGATCTCCAAATCTGATTTTCAGACCTTCATTGAATGGTGCGGGCACACGCCCCAAATAGTAGAACTGCAAGCGCTCGCCCAAAGTAGCGCTTTGCCAAAAAGTCCATAAGACAGTATGAATACCCCCACTCAGGGATACCTAAGAGATAAGACGCGGTAGGATGGCAGCTCCATGAGGCCAGCCACCCAGATGACGATATTTTTAGTAGAGCAGGACCGAATATGACCACCAGCGATCTCAATCTAACCGCAACACCAACCGCCGGAGAGCTGATCAAAGACACCACGACAGAAGCCTTTATGAAGGATGTCGTGGATATGTCCATGCAAGTGCCTGTCATTTTGGATCTGTGGGCGCCGTGGTGTGAGCCTTGCAAAACATTAGGACCCCTCTTAGAAAAACACGTGCTTGCTGCAAATGGCGCAGTGCGTATGGTCAAGATGGACATTGAAGCCCATCCAGAAATCGCTCAGCAATTACGGGTTCAGTCCATTCCAGCAGTATTCGCCTTTAAAGACGGCCAGCCGATCGACGCCTTTACCGGTGTGGTCCCAGAAAGCCAAATCAAACAGTTCATCGAAAAGATTGCAGGCCCCGTCGGTCCAAGCCCCATCGAACAGGCCCATGAAGCAGCTACTCAAGCAATGGAAGCCGGTGACACCTCAACGGCCGCTCAAATTTATGCACAAATTATTGAGCACGAACCAGGCAACATCCTCGCACTCGCAGGCCTAGCTCAGTGTTATGTCACGGCGGGAGAACTGGACCGCGCCCGTGAAGCTTTAGAACTCATACCCATCACTTCTCAGAATGTTCCCGAGGTTCTTGCAGCACATGCAGCTCTTCAAATTGCAGAAAAGTCAGGGTCAGTAACCCTCGACACCTCAGCACTAGAAGCCCGCATAGAAGCTGATCCAAAAGATCACGAAGCCCGTTTTGAACTCGCCCTCGCATTCAACAGTGCCGGTGCGCGCGAAGAGGCCATCGATGCTTTACTACAAAGCATTGAAATCGATCGTAAGTGGAACGACGAAGCAGCGCGCAAACAATTGGTCGAATTTTTCAACGCCTATGGCCCGATGGAAGAAGTCTGCCAAGCAGGTCGCCGACGTCTCTCCTCTATTCTCTTTTCATAAAAGACTGCTCACGGAACCCAACCCATGACCCGCCGTTACACCTCAACGCAGGACCTACCCTCCACCCTCCCGCTCTTTCCCTTGAACGGCGTCCTCCTGTTGCCGCGCGCCCAAATTCCACTCAACCTGTTTGAGCAGCGCTATCTCGACATGTTCGACGCAAGTTTACGGGAAAACCGCCTAATTGGCATGATCCAACCTGACGGCATAGAAGCGGGCGAAGAACTAAACGACCCAACAGCAAAGCCTCTTCTATATAAAGTGGGATGCGCTGGACGCATCACCTCCTTCAACGAATTAAGTGGCGGTCGTATTTTCATCACCCTGACCGGCGTTGCCCGCTTTCGCATCACGCAAGAGCTCGACACCACAACGAAGTACCGGCAAGGTACAATCGACTTCAACGAGTTTAAGGATGACTTGGTGCCCGCTGAGGGGAAAGGCAAAATCTCCCGCGAGCGCTTAATGAGCGTCCTAAAACAATACCTAGAAACCCATGATATGCATGCAGACTGGGACGCTATTAACAATGCGGACGACGAAAGCATCGTCAATTCGCTGTCAGTGATTTCTCCCTTTGGCGCGCCTGAAAAACAGGCCCTGCTTGAAGCCAAGTCATTAGAAGATAGAAACCAAATGCTCATCGCCTTAACCGAGATAGCGCTGGCACAAAATGACGGCGAGAGCGCACCGAAAATGCAATAAATCGACGACCAGAAATTTCTTCTTCCTCTTTTCAAATAGAAATGACACGCCCATGACCACCACCCAAAAAGACGCCACTGCCGCAAAGGAAAACCCAGCGCACATTGAAGTAGATCCAAAACTATTGGAAATCCTAGTATGCCCTGTCAGCAAGTCTACCTTGTCCTACAACAAAGACGCCCAAGAGCTTGTTTCTGAAAAAGCGCGTCTTGCCTATCCAATCCGCGACGGCATTCCAATCATGTTGCCTGAAGAAGCGCGCAATCTGGACGCCAGCTAAATGATCGATACTTCGTCAGACGCATCCTCGCCATGGCCGACCGATATTCATTTGGATCAAGCGGAGAGAACCCTCGCCCTGACCTTTGATAATGGGGAGAACTTTGTGCTCTCGGCTGAATATCTGCGTGTGGAATCCCCGTCTGCCGAAGTGCAAGGCCACGGGGGCGATCAAAAAAAGATCGTTCCTGCCAAACGGAAAGTTGGCATTTCCAATCTAGAGCCTGTGGGGAATTATGCGGTGCGTATTGTGTTTGACGATGGGCACGACACCGGCCTTTTCACATGGACATATTTGCGCGAGCTCGGCCTCACCCACACCGAAAAGTGGGACACCTACCTCAAGGCCCTAGCCCATCAAGGCCTCCAACGAGATTAGATCTCTCGTCCTTGCATCAATTTTGGTAATTCACCAACTGTCCCGCCTGCGTGACGCATGAATAATTTCCGCGCAGGGCCAACTTTATTGACCAACCCCAATCCAAGGTCGCGAATAAAGCGCAAGGGTCCAACATCATTTGAAAATAGTCGATTAAGCCCATCGCACATGAGGGCGAGCGCTACGTTGTCAAATCGGCGCCACGTTTGGTAACGCTCCAAAACATTCATTTGGCCCATGCCGAGCCCCAACCGTTTGGCCTCAACAACCACTTCAGCTAAAGCTGCAACATCCCGCAAGCCCAGATTAAGGCCTTGGCCCGCCAGTGGATGAATACCGTGCGCGGCATCACCAATCAGGGCAACTCCCGGCTTAACGTAATCTTGAGCCAACTGAAGAGAAAGCGGATAAGACCACCTTGGCCCAACTGGTTTAACTTTGCCCAAATAGGAGCCAAAACGTGCTTCGCACTCTTGCGTAAACCGTGCATCATCAAGCCCCATAATAGCGCGGCCCAATTCACTCTTTTCAGTCCACACCAAAGAAGACCGGTTACCCACCATCGGAAGAATAGCAAAGGGGCCAGACGGTAAAAACAATTCTTGTGCAACGCCGTCATGGGGAAGTTCATGCTCAACCGTTGTCACAATACCCAATTGATCATAGTCCCAACCAATCGTCTTAAACTCCGCCCAACCGCGCACCATCGACCCACGACCATCCGCCGCGACACACAGGTCAGCAACAAGCTCGGAGCCATCTGCCAAAGTTACAACCGGTTGCGCGCTTTTTAGGTTTAGAGACGACACTTTCGCAGGCGCCAATAATTCAAGCGGCTCACCATTTTCAACAGCTCGATCTATCGCTTTCAAAAGAGCAATGCGCACGTGCCGATTCTCAATCATGTAGCCAAGCGGCTCATCCCCAATTTCTTGGTGATCAAAATGCAGGAAAAAAGGAGAAGCACCTTCACGTACTTTCCCGTCTGTCACCACAATATCGGCGATCGGTTGCGCGTACGCTTCGAGGTCCGACCAAACACCCAGTTGTTGCAGCATACGAGAAGAGGCTAAGGCGATAGAAGAAATACGACCATCGAACGCCGCGTCCGTCGCGGTCTTTGGATCAAGGACGTCAATGACACTAACGCTCACCCCGTGCGCCGACAGCGCCAAAGCCAAGGGCAGACCCGCAAGCCCACCGCCGACAATCACGACATCACGCTGGGTCTGCTTGGGCTTGGCTGACTTAATTTGATTTATCATACTTTAAAATCCTCTGCCCTTCTCTTAAAGTCTAGCCCACTCCTGCCCAAAGAGAGCAAAAAGACTGCGCAACTTGACGCACCTTAAATCTAGTGACTGCTTTGCGTTAGACATATCCCAAAAAACGTCGAAAAGCGATTAACGCCCCCCGCCCTATCAGGATGACACAGATGAATGATCAAGACACGCCCCTCCCAACAGGGTTTGAATTAACGGCCCTCGATGACGAGTTTCGCACCAGCCCCCTCCCGCGCCTTAATCGTCTGAGAGAAACCGCCCCCCTCTATTATGACGCATCACTCAATCGGTATTTTTTGACCAAAATGAGTGACCTTAGAACAATCCTTAAAGACAAAACCATGCTTGCCGACCCTAGGACCTCCGCGCCTGAAAGTTACAGCCGCCTCCTCACAGGCATGCCAGCAGATGGGTCAAATGATTATGAGCCCGCTATCCTGTTTCAAGACAACCCAAACCATCACCGTTTGCGTTCCATCGTTGCCCAGGCCTTCTCTCTTCGAAACATCAACGCCTGGGAAAAACGAATAACAGCTATCACCCACGAAATCCTCGACGGCTTTGCACAAAAACCCGAAGTCGACCTAGTCGCACAATTTGCCGAACAATTACCCTTTCGAGTCATTGCATTGATCTTGGGCATTCCAAAATCTGAACATGAGCAATTTTGCCAATGGGGAAAGGACATTGCTCTAAGCTTAGACCCGTTGCGAACACCGTCTCAAACCAAGCGGATGGATCATGCGGCAGAGAAACTGAGCGAATATATTGGTGATATGGCGCAAGAACGCAGGTCCGTTCCAAAGGGGGACCTCCTGACCATCTTGGTCAATGCAGAGGAAAAAGGCGCGCGCTTATCAATCGAAGAGCTCAAAACGATGACAAAGTTTTTGCTCACGGCGGGTACGCTGACAGTCGCATCGCTCATTTCATCGGGCATGTATCTTCTTTTGAGTAATCCAAAACAATTGAAAAAGCTTAAGGCCAATCCAGCTCTTATGCCCAATGCGATTGAGGAAATGTTGCGGTGTACGGCACCTGCGACAGAAACCCAACGGCACTGCCCCCACGACTTACAAATGGAAGAAGGGAAAAAATTGGAGGCGGGAAAAACAATTTGCGCGTCTCTACTGGCGGCCAATCATGACCCCGCCAGCTTCCCTGATCCAGAAAAGTTTGATATTGAACGAGAGAACACAAAACATATCAGCTTTGGAGATGGAGCGCATTTCTGCTTAGGCGCGCAACTCGCCCGGATCGAAGGCCGCATTGCATTTACAGTCCTCTTAGAACGCTTCCCGGGCATCTCGCTGGTGGATGACCAACCCATCTACAGTGGCTTACCCGTCTTTAGGACTTTGCAAAAACTTCCCTTAAAACTACAGGGCGCATAAAAAAGCCCCGGATCACTCCGGGGCTTTTATTTTGCAAAGCACTAACCTCTATTGCGTTTGCATCAAGGCTCTGTCTTGGCGTGCCCGCTTGATAATGTAGGAATAAATATCCTGCACATCTTGTTCAGTGAGCAAATCACCGAAGCTGGCCATGCCATTATCTTTCAACATGCCACCGCGCACGATGTCTTGGAAGTGTTCTTTTACAGCCGGACTCATTCGACGAAGGTCAGGGAGCACGCCAGAGGAAACCACCATGGCGCCATGACACAAGGAGCAGACGGACAAGTAATTTACTTCACCATTGCGAAGCTGCTCATCCGTAGCCGGAACAGCTTGGTGCTCAGGTATAGAAAGGTCCCGCAAGGCAAGCTCAGGAAGTGTTTCAGTACCCCCTAGAGAAAAGACCAACAGACGCCCATCATTGCTATATTTTGCAGCCGCTGTTTGACGTGCATCACCTGATGCCAAGCCAACGCCGCCCCAACCCGCCATCACAGCCACATATTGCTCACCGTCAATCTCATACGTCATCGGTGCGGCAACAATACCAGTTTGCACATTTGCTTCCCAAACCAGCGCACCGGTTTCGGCATTATAAGCAACAAATCGACCATCCGCTGTCCCTTGGAAAACCAAGTTGCCCGCTGTGGTCAAGACACCGCCATTAAGCGGCCCTTCATATTCAATAGCCCAGCGCACTTCTTTCTTCACCGGGTCCCAGGCTTTGAGATAACCATGATTAAGAGGGATTTCACCAAGCTCATTGATGGCATCAACATAGGCCGCCCAATCAAGGCCGACATTCCACCAATTTTTCCGAACGGTGAATTCCTTTTTGAGGGTCCATTCCGGCGTCAAAGCATAAATGCCCGCAATTTCTTGAGTGGGAATATAAACAAGACCCGTATCTTGGTTGAACGCCATGGGATGCCAATTGTGACCCCCATTGGCCGACGGCAAAATAAACCGCGTACCATCTTTATAATATTGCGCTGGGTTTTCTACCGGGCGCCCCGTTTCCAAATCAACATGACTTGCCCATGTCACCGTTACATAAGGGTCCGCAGAAAGCAGCTCTCCGGTCTCCCGGTCGATCACATAGAAGAAACCATTCTTAGGCGCTTGCATGAGAACTTTGCGCTGAACACCATCAATCTCCAGCTCAGCCAGGATAATGTGCTGCGTAGCAGTGTAATCCCAATTATCGCCCGGCGTTGTTTGATAGTGCCATTTTTTACGACCCGTATCTGGGTCCAACGCAAGAATGGTTGAAAGGTAAAGGTTGTCCCCACCCCCTGGTGAGCGAATTTCGCGCGACCACGGCGACCCATTGCCGACACCGATATAAAGAGTATTCAGCTCAGGATCATACGCCATGGAATCCCACGCCGTACCACCGCCGCCAATTTCCCACCAGCGGCCACCTTTCCAAGTGTCCAAAGCTTCTTCAAGCTCAACAGATTCCATCCCCTTAGCAGGATCGCCCGGAACCGTATAGAAGCGCCACACTTGCTCGCCACTCATTGCGTCATAGGCTGTAATGTAACCACGCACGCCAAGTTCAGCACCGCCGTTGCCGATAATGACTTTGCCATTCACCACCCGAGGCGCACCCGTGATTGTATAAGGCGGTCCGGGAATTGTATTCACTTCCCAAATCGGTTCGCCGGTTTTGGCATCCAGTGCAAACAGACGCCCATCAAAGCTTGCCGAATAAACCCGGCCTTCCCAGACAGCAACACCCCGATTAACAATATCGCAGCAGCCATAGCGGCCCCATTCACCCGGCACTTCTGGATCAAAGGACCAAAGCTCTTCACCTGTCTTGGCATCCAGCGCAATCACAACACCCCAGTTACCAGTCGTATAAAGAACGCCGTCAACCACCAGAGACGTCGCTTCCAGTCCCCGCGTTGTGCCCGTGTCATATGACCAAGCCAGCTTCAAGTTCTCAGCATTGTCTGCTGTTACAGCCTTCAAAGGAGAATAACGTTGCTCTGAATAGGTCCGGCCATGGCTCATCCAACTGCCCGGCTCCTCGTCTGCCGCCAACAGCCGTGCTTTGGTGACCGCACCAAAAACTCTCTCAGAAACACCATCTTCTTTTGACAGTTCTTCTGTCGATACCGTCTCTTGTGGTTCAGTAATCGAGGCTTGGCAATCGCCACAATCATCCTGAGTGCTTAAAAACTGCGCTGTAATAACAGCGGCAATCGTCAAGCCAGCAATCGCATTCACCGCAATTGCCCATACTGGCACTTGTCTTTTCGACATTCTTTTCCCTCCCTGACTTACCTTCGATCGGTAAGGCCTTTTAATTTGCAAACAGCCTAACGAATTAGGCCGAGAAGGTGAACCAAAACAAGTTGCTCTACTCCGTATTAACCGAAGTTTCCAAATTCACCATTTTGCACTCCCTTCCTCATTCTAAAAATTCGGCCTCGAATAGCAAATGCACAAAGCCGATTCATTACGCTTAAATTTTAAGCATTGATTTGTATATGGACATTTTTTAGGCATATACAAATTGCCTAAAACTCAGTCTTCACAGAACAGACAGAGAATAGACAAATAAAATCAATGGTTTGGACATTTACCCGATTCCGGCATGACTTTTGAAATGACCTAGGTGGAAAGTTCGATCAATCGCGCAAATTGCATATTGCAAAACCGCAATTCCAGCAATGCGCGTCCAATCGAACCGATGAAACTAAGGGGACGACACCATGAAACTCGTGATGGCAATCATCAAGCCGTTTCGCCTCGACGCAGTTCGAGAAGCGCTAACAGGCCTGGGCATTCAAGGTCTCACTGTCAGTGAAGTCAAAGGCTTCGGCCGGCAAAAAGGCCAAACAGAAATTTATCGCGGCGCTGAATACGCTGTGAGCTTTCTTCCAAAGCTGAAACTAGAACTCGTCATCAAAGCCGACGAAGTCGAAAAAGTTGTGGAAGCAATTACGACAGCAGCCAAAACCGGCCAAATCGGTGACGGCAAAATCTTTGTAACGCCTGTTGACCAGGTAACACGCATCCGGACCGGTGAAACGGACGCGGAAGCTCTTTAAGGAGTGCTACGAATGAGAGCATCAAATTTACTTAAGGTCACGGGCGCCAGCGTTGCTGCTATCGCTCTTATGGCCGCGCCGGCCTTTGCTGCGGACGAACCGTTTGCATTGGGCGACGATGAAACATCATATGTCTTTAACACCCTCCTCTTCCTAATTGGCGGCTTCTTGGTCATGTTTATGGCTGCAGGCTTTGCTATGCTTGAAGCAGGCCTCGTGCGTTCTAAAAACGTTGCTATGCAATGTACCAAAAACATCGCCCTCTACTCTATTGCGGGCATCATGTACTACCTCGTTGGTTACAACTTGATGTATATGGGCGTTGACGCTGATGGCTTCATTGGCTCGCTATCACTCTGGACTCCAGAAGCGGGTGACGCAGACGCATTGGCCGGCTCATTCGGCGACGGTGGCGGTTACGCTGCCTCTTCCGATTGGTTCTTCCAAATGGTCTTCGTGGCTGCAACAGCTTCAATCGTTTCAGGCGCATTGGCTGAACGCATCAAGCTTTGGCCTTTCCTAATCTTCGTCGTTGTTCTGACAGCTGTCATCTACCCAATCCAAGGTTCTTGGACATGGGGCGCTGGCTGGTTGTCTAACGCTGGCTTCTCTGACTTTGCGGGCTCTTCAATCGTCCACTCTGTTGGTGGTTGGGCTGCTCTTACCGGTGCCATCGTTTTGGGCGCTCGTTACGGCAAATACGGCGAAAACGGTCAAATTACCGTAATGCCTGGTTCTTCCATTCCTTTGGCAACATTGGGTACATTCATCCTATGGCTCGGTTGGTTCGGCTTTAATGGCGCATCACAGCTCGCTCTTGGGTCTGCTGGCAATGCCATCGACGTATCCAACATCTTCATCAACACCAACATGGCTGCTGCAGCCGGTGTTGTTGCGGCAATGGTTCTGACCCAACTGCTTTACTCTAAAGTAGACGTAACAATGGCCTTGAACGGCGCATTGGCAGGTCTCGTGTCCATCACAGCTGAACCCCTTACACCGTCCCTTGGCATGGCTGCCATGATCGGTGGTATCGGTGGTGCAATCGTCGTCTTGGCAGTGCCAATGCTCGACAAGCTCAAAATCGATGATGTTGTGGGTGCGATCCCAGTTCACTTGTTCTGCGGCATCTGGGGCACAATGGCTGTTCCGTTGACGAACACTGGTGCGACTTTCTACATGCAAGGTGTTGGCGTTGCGTCAATCGGTGCATTCGTTGTGATCACAACCTTTGCTCTTTGGTTGGCTCTACGCTTTACCATCGGTATCCGAGCAACAGTTGAAGAAGAGATCATGGGTCTCGATAAGGCCGAAATTGGTCTTGAGGCTTATCCAGAATTCGGGAACGGTTCCCAGAAATTCTAATCAAGCTTTCTGCGGGCTCAGTGATGTGCCCGCAGATTAGGCGATTAAGATAAGAGCAGTGCTTCCTGCCACCACCTTGTGAAGCCCTGCTCCTATCGGAGCTCAGGACGGCCCCCCGTACTGAGCTCCTACTAATCAAAGGGCAGATTGGAGAAATCCGGTCTGCCCTTTTTTTATGCTTCCTGCACAATTTTGTGCCCAATAAATGCGCACATATAGAAGTGCCTATCATTCGACCACAATAATTGGATTTGCTAACCGGTTGAAACTATTAACGAAAATTGAATAATCGTTAACCAACCCAGAATGGCACGCCATTTGTTTAGGCATAGGGGCTAAAAGGTCAGCAATGGCGCTGATTAAAAAAGTCCATGGGCAACGATGCCCAGTGATTTTGGAACGCGGGGGCGTGTTTCAAACTCATCCGCTTTGGTGGCATTCGGAGGCAACCTATGGAAACCATCCAACCTGCTACAGCCGCTGTGGCTGTCGGCAATGATGTCTTTTTCGTACTTATTGGGGCAATTCTCGTATTTGCGATGCACGCTGGCTTTGCGTTCTTGGAAGTGGGCACAGTGCGCCACAAAAACCAAGTCAACGCACTCGTCAAAATCCTTGTTGATTTCGCAGTTTCAACTGTCGCTTACTTCTTCATTGGCTATTCAGTCGCTTACGGCGTGGACTTCTTTGTCTCTGCAGCCGTTCTTCAAGGAGATGCGACCGCCGATGGCTACTCATTTGGCCCTCAAGGTCTCGACCTCGTCAAATTCTTCTTCCTCACCACTTTCGCAGCTGCCATCCCCGCCATTATTTCCGGCGGGATCGCTGAGCGTGCGAAATTCTGGCCACAAGCTATTGCCACCGCGGCTCTGGTCGGCGTGGTCTATCCTTTCTACGAAGGTTTGATCTGGGGCGGAAACTTTGGTTTCCAAGATTGGCTAGAAGCCAGCTTTGGCGCGCCAATGAACGACTTTGCTGGCTCCATCGTGGTGCACGCTGTCGGTGGTTGGATTGCGCTTGCCGCCGTTCTATTGCTCGGCGCCCGCGAAGGCCGCTACAAAAAAGACGGCACACTCGTTGGCTTCCCACCATCCTCCATCCCTTGGCTTGCTCTGGGCTCTTGGTTGCTCTGCATTGGCTGGTTCGGCTTTAACGTCATGACGGCTGTATCCATCGGCGACGTATCAGGACTGGTCGCGCTGAACTCCCTCATGGCCATGGTCGGCGGCATCATCACCGCCCTCATCGTGGGCCGTAATGACCCTGGCTTCATCCACAACGGCGCGCTTGCGGGCCTCGTGGCTGTATGTGCCGGTTCAAACGTCATGCACCCTCTAGGGTCTCTGTTTGTGGGCGCTGTCGCGGGCATCGTCTTTGTCTTGATGTTCAACGCAATGCAGAACAAATGGAAAATCGATGACGTGCTCGGCGTATGGCCTCTTCATGGGCTGTGTGGTCTGTGGGGCGGCTTAGCAGCTGGCATTTTCGGACTAGAAGCATTCGGCGGCCTTGGTGGCGTAAGCTTCATGAGCCAACTCGTTGGCTCCCTCGTGGGTATTGGCTTTGCGCTTGGTGCAGGCTTTATCGTTTATGGCGGCCTCAAAATCTTCATGGGCATTCGCCTCACCAAAGAGGAAGAAATTATGGGTGCCGACCTTGCCATTCACAAAATTGGCGCAAATCCTGACAGCGAAATAATTTCCTAAACGACCCCCGTTTCGGATAGCCACTCATTTCAGGCTCCAATTGGATAGGGCCCGCTCATGCAGAGCGGGCCCTACTTCGTTAAGAATTGATTAATCATCTGCTTCCAAAAACATACATAACCCCCTAAAATACAAAGATATTTATAGTGTATGCATCTGGACGCTCCACCCTGCATATGGTTAAAATATCGACGAACCACACCACCCAAGACCTTGCGGCCTCCAAAGGCCCCTAGGGTCTTGCCAAAGCTTTTCCGGTGAAATTGTGGCAGGGGCCTATGAACAACACATCGTCAAATGGTGCAGGATCAAATGCTGCACCACATAAATTGCAACCCATAATTGATCGCTTCGCCCAGATGCCAGCAGGCCCCTTTGCACGGCTCAACGCTCTGCTCGCCCCGCTCACCCCAAGCGGCGACCCGGTTTTACTCTCCCTTGGAGAGCCAAAGCACCCGATGCCAGAATTTGTCGCCCCCATCTTGGCGCAACATATCAATGACTTCGGACGCTACCCCCCAATCATGGGAACAGTTGGATTTAGAGACGCTGTAAAAAGCTGGCTCATCCGTCGCTTTGACTTGCCCATTGATGCCCTAGATGCCGATCACCACATCATGCCCGTAAACGGCACCCGCGAAGCGCTGTTCAACCTACCGCTTGTGGCAAGCCCGCCCGAAAAGAACGGCAAGCAACCGCTCATCCTGATGCCCAATCCTTTCTACCAATGTTATGCGGCCGGCGCGTTGGCGGCAGGTGCAAAACCCGTCTACGTATCGGCAACAGCAGCAAGCAATCATTTGCCGGATTTTGTAGGCCTTTCCGACGATACTCTCAATCAAACCTCAATGGTCTACGCTTGCTCCCCTGCAAACCCGCAAGGGGCAGTGATGAGCCTTGAAGACCTCAAGACATTGATCACTTTGGCCCGGCAGCATCACTTCATCCTCGCCGTCGATGAATGCTACGCCGACATCTACGACAAAACACCGCCCGCAAGCGCCCTTCAAGCCTGCCTCAGTTTACCCACACCGCCAAACGGCGATCCATTTTCAAACGTGATTGTTTTTCATTCGCTGTCCAAGCGCTCCAGCCTTCCCGGCTTGCGCTCTGGGTTCATTGCCGGTGATAAAGCGCTCATGAATAAAGTACGTGCCTTCCGCAACATCGCAGCCCCTCAAACACCCCTGCCTCTTTTGGCAGTTGCCACCGCAGCGTGGAATGATGATGCCCATGCGGCAGAAAACAGAAAGCTATATCAACAGAAAATCGATATGGCTGAAAACATTCTCGGCAACCAATTTGATTTCTATCGCCCTGCAGGTGGATTTTTTCTATGGCTCAACGTCGGGGATGGCATAGACGCCACCAAAAAACTGTGGGAGCAAGGCGCTCTCAAAGTGTTGCCCGGGGCCTATCTCGCACGCGAAGACGAAAACGGACATAATCCGAGCAAGGAATATATCCGCATTGCTTTGGTTCAAGATTTAGCGACAACCCGCACAGCCCTGACACAAATAGCCGACATCCTAGGTTCATAATGCACGACGACACTTGCCCCCTCACCGGGACACTCAATGACGCTGAGAAAAAGGACATGTCCAATGGCTTGGCATAATTCCATTCCAAATCCGATGGTATATCTGCCGATGGGCGTGCGCGTTTTCCTGCGCCACCGTGGTCAAGAGATATGCGGTATTATCCTCCTTCTCGCGGCAATCTTCATGGGCCTATCACTTGCCACATGGTCTGCCACCGATCCCAGCATGAATAACGCGACCTCTGACCTCCCCAGCAATTGGATGGGGTATGCAGGCGCTATAAGCGCTGACCTCTTTTTTCAATCCATCGGCCTAGGCGCCCTCGCCCTCGCGCCCCCAATGGCCGTGTGGGGTGCACGACTCTTACAGCACAATCCTATTGATCGTCGGCTCTTACGAGCGGGAAGCTGGCTTGCAGCGTGCCTCACAGGCGCCCTTTTTAGCGCCGGCTTTACCACACCGCAAAGCTGGCCCTTGCTCACAGGCCTTGGCGGCATAACAGGCGACGCCCTCGCTTACATAACCGTTGATCCCCTTGCAAGTCTGCTCGGCACGCAAGGCGCTTGGTTTATTGCCCTGCTCTTAACCGGCATCTCCACGCTTTACTTCATGGTCCTTGCAAGCGACCTCCACAGCCATGATCTCACCGATGCTTATGATCGTTTCATGGATTGGCGAGATGACCGGCATGAAGCCAAACTAGCCGCCCGCCAAGCCCGCCCAGACGTAGAGCCCAGCGCCTTACGTATTTTTTATTACAACACCTCAGATGCGGTAACCGGTTTCTTTGCAGGCCTCATCGACCGAGTGCGCAACCGCGCACCTGAAGAGGGCTATGAGGAGGAGTGGTCCGAAGAGGAGGACGAAGACCAAACCTTGGAACAAGTCTCTGAACAGTCAGAAGACATTGATGAGGAAGAGGCGCCCGCACGTAGAAGTTCATTTGGACGTCGCGCCCAAAGCCCAGACGAAGAAGAACCCACTCCACGCCAGTCTCGTGCCGCACGCCGTCGCCAAGCCGCACAAGAAGCAGCAGACGCTGCGGAGGCTGAACCGGTGGAGCGCCCTAGAAACCGTGTGCGTGTTTCTCGGCCCGACACAAAAACAAAACCATCCAAACGCGCTCAAAAGGAAATCCAACCTTCCCTCAAATTTGGCAAGGATGAAGAATATGAGCTACCGCCTTTAGGCCTGCTCTCCTTACCGAAAAAACGCGACACCACTGAAGTGCTCACCGACGAAGCTCTCGAACAAAACGCCCGCCTACTCGAAAAGGTACTCGATGACTTTGGCATTCGCGGGGAGATCATCAACGTACGCCCCGGCCCCGTTGTCACCCTGTACGAGCTGGCACCCGCCCCCGGCATTAAGTCCTCACGTGTGATCGCTCTGGCCGATGATATCGCTCGGTCCATGTCGGCAATTTCGGCTCGGATCGCGGTCGTGCCGGGCCGCAATGTAATTGGCATTGAGCTGCCCAATTCAAAACGAGAAATGGTGTTCTTCCGTGAACTGATTTCCTCAACCGAATACGAAAACACAAACACCAGCCTCAGCCTCGCCTTGGGCAAAGACATCGGTGGCAAGGCAATCATTTCCGACCTCGCCCGCATGCCCCACTTGCTGATTGCCGGGACCACCGGGTCCGGTAAATCCGTCGGGATCAACACCATGATCCTTTCTTTGCTCTACCGCCTGTCACCCGACAAATGCAAACTCATCCTGATCGATCCCAAAATGCTGGAACTCTCAGTCTACGAAGGCATTCCCCATCTGCTCGCTCCCGTTGTCACCGATCCTAAAAAGGCCGTTATTGCCCTAAAATGGGTGGTGAAGGAGATGGAAGATCGCTATCGCAAAATGTCCAAATTGAGTGTGCGTAACATCGCAGGCTTCAACGACCGGGTAGAAGAAGCGATCGAGAATGATGAGGTGATCATCCGTACCGTACAGACCGGCTTCGACAAAGAAACAGGCCAAGCCATCTACGAAGAAGAAGAGATGGACCTCGAACCCCTCCCCTTCATCGTTGTCGTTATCGATGAAATGGCTGACCTGATGATGGTGGCTGGTAAAGAGATCGAAGCGACTGTGCAGCGTCTTGCCCAAATGGCGCGGGCCGCAGGCATTCACATAATCACCGCCACCCAGCGACCTTCTGTTGATGTCATCACTGGCACAATCAAAGCCAACTTCCCAACCCGAATTTCCTTCCAAGTCACCTCAAAAATTGATAGCCGCACCATCTTGGGTGAACAGGGCGCTGAACAACTTCTTGGCCAAGGCGACATGCTTTACATGGCTGGCGGGGGGCGTATTTCTCGGGTCCACGGGGCATTTGTCGCAGACAATGAAGTCGAAAAGGTCGTCAAATTCCTCAAAAAACAAGGCATGCCGCAGTACATTCAAGACGTAACTGAAGGCGTAGAAGACGAAGAAGCCACGGGACACGGCGAAAGCAATTCCCCCGTCGATGACCTCTATGACGAAGCGGTCGCCATTGTGGGACGCGACAAGCGCGCATCCACCTCCTATATCCAACGCAAATTGCAAATTGGCTACAACAGAGCGGCCCGCATCATCGAGCAAATGGAAGAAGAAGGCGTTGTATCGGCCCCAAGCCATGCGGGTAAACGAGAGGTTCTCATCGGTGACCCCGGAGAGGGCGTAAAATACTAACGCCCACAGCTTGTGTTCATAACCAATTCTCTAGCCTATAGGCGAAGGTAAACTTCCCTGATAGCGTGCTTTGAGTAGAATAGGCATTCTTCACCTAATCGACATTTTTTTGCTCTAAATGCCTTTCAATGACCAATTCTCTTCCTTTTTTAAGCCATATTGGAGCTCCATCTTGCTCACTATGACCAAATATACGACTTCCCATAGCAGCCGCCAGCGCTCCCTCGTTGCCGCCGCCATTTTCGCGATCGCCCTTTTGATAGTCGTCTTTATAGCCGCGCCCTTTGCAGCCTCCGCACAAGCAGCAGCACCTTCACTCACCTCAACTCAGATTGCTGCTGTTGACCGTGTGTCGGGCTATCTCAACTCGTTGAAACATATGGAAGGCGCCTTTTGGCAAAAAGGACCTGATGGCACCATCACGGACGGGCAGTTCCATCTGCGCCGCCCCGGTCGCATTCGGTTTGAATATGCAGCCCCGCAAGAACTCTTGGTCGTTGCAGACGGCACGTGGGTGATTATTAAGGAAGATGCCGAGGCGACACCTCAGCGATACCCGCTCTATGCCACACCGCTCAATCTGTTGCTGACCGACAATGTAAATTTGCGCAAAGATGCTGAAGTCCGCAATGTTGAACAACTCCCCGGCACCCTGAAAGTCACCCTTGCCGACCCCTCCGGCGAAGCGCCCGGAGATATCACCCTCATTTTTGACGATCCAACATTGAAACTACGTCAATGGATTGTGAACGATGCCCAAGGCTTGCAAACCATTGTCGTCTTGCAGAACACAAAAGACGGCGTGAAAGCAGATAATGCGCTCTTCGTGATGCGGGATAATTCAGGGCCTCAAAAAAGGAGATAAATATCTCCCTTCATGATCAAAATCTTCAACGGCGGCTTTTCACAAAGCCGCCTTTTCCTTGACCTGCCCCCCCAAGTTCGTGGTAGCGGTTAACATATGAGCACAAATCGACAAACCGACCACAACAACAAATCGACCCCTTCTGCCAAACGTTCCAATGGTAGACGGCCAATCGTCGCAATTCCCTGCGACATCAAAATGATGGGTCCTCATCCCTTTCATTCAGTGGGTGAAAAATACATTCATGCCATCAATGAAGGCTCCAAATGCTTGCCGTGGCTCGTGCCTTCCCTACCCAATCCAATTGAGCTCGATGAAATTTTCGAACATTCCGACGGCATTTTCCTCACAGGCTCTTGGTCAAATGTGCACCCCAAGCATTACGATGGCCCAAAAGCCCGTGACGGCGTTCTATTGGACGAACAACGAGACAATTTGGCTCTGCCCCTCATCAGAGAAGCAGTTGCACGCAGCGTGCCCCTCTTTGCAGTATGCCGAGGGTTTCAGGAAATGAATGTCGCCTATGGGGGCAGCTTGCACCAACACATTCACGAAGTCCCTTCAGAGCCAGGCTATGCCCCCCGGTTCGATCACCGGGAAGACAAAGACGCGCCCCTTGAGGTGCAATATGGCCCCGCCCATCCGGTAACCTTAAAAGAAAATGGCATATTGGCAACACTTACCGGGTCCACTGAAATTGAGGTAAACTCCCTGCACGGACAAGGTGTTGACCGCGTCGGCACAGGCTTGAGCATCGATGCCCGCGCCCAAGATGGAACAGTTGAAGCATTACACGTGGAAGCCGCTACAAATTTTGCTTACGCTGTGCAATGGCACCCGGAATGGCAGTTCTGGGAGAACCCAACGTCACAAAAATTATTTCAAGCATTTGGTGACGCAGTTCGCGCCGCCGCTCACTCCAACGTAGAAAATAGGTGACCCATGTCTTCGGCCTCAAAAACCGACCCAGACACTAACGATTCAAACCAGCCCGAAAATCTAGCGCGCTGGTTTAAAGAACGCCGTATCACCGAAATTGAATGTATGGTGCCCGACATATCTGGCATCGCACGCGGCAAAATCATTCCCACCAAAAAGTTTTTGTTGGGCGTTGCCGATGACACTCTGCGCTTGCCCGAAAGCGTCTTTGGTCAAACCGTCACCGGCGATTACATCGACGACAGCGAAATTCTCTCAGAGATGGAGCCGGACGTCATTTTGCGCCCAGATTTTTCTGCGTTGCGCATCGTGCCTTGGTATGAGGACCCGACCGCTCAAGTTATTTGCGATGCTGTTTACCGCGACGGCAAACCAGTTGGCATTGCCCCGCGTACTGTCCTCAAAAGAATACTCCAGCTCTACGCCGATAAGGGCTGGCATCCAATTGTGGCACCAGAGTTAGAGTTCTTTCTCGCCGCAAAAAACATCAATCCAGACGAACCCCTCGAGCCGCCGGTTGGCACAAGCGGACGCAAGGAACGCGGACGTCAATCTTACGGTATTGATGCGGTCAATGAATTCGATCCGATTTTCGAAGACATGTATGACTTCTGCGAAGCCCAAGAGATCGACATTGATACGTTGATCCATGAGGCAGGGGCAGCCCAAGTTGAAATCAATTTCAATCACGGCGAACCTTTAGCTCTTGCCGATCAGGCCTTTTTGTTCAAACGCACAGTTCGCCATGCAGCCATGCGTCATGGGATCTACGCCACCTTCATGGCAAAGCCTTATGAACATGAACCCGGTTCAGCCATGCATATCCACCAGTCCATTGTAGACAAAGACGGGCGGAATATTTTCTGCGACGCCGACGGCAATGACAATGATTTGTTCCGACACCACATTGGTGGATTACAAAAACACCTTGCCTCTGCAATGGCACTCATCGCTCCGAACGTAAATTCCTACCGTCGGATCGTGAAATGGAATGCCGCGCCAATCAACACTCATTGGGCTGTTGAAAATCGTACTGTTGGTTTGCGTGTTCCGCTTTCTGATCCCTCTAGCCGGCGCGTGGAAAATCGAGTACCAGGCGCTGATGCCAATCCTTACTTGGCAATCGCTGTAACACTCGCGTGTGGTTATATCGGCATGGTCAATAAATTGGAGCCAGAGCCAGCCAAACAAAGTGTCGCGTATGACTCCAGCTCCCTGCCCCTACCGAGACATTTGCTGGACGCTTTAACTCAACTTCAATCCAATGCAGCATTACAGGAAATCTTGGGCGAAGATTTCATTAAAGTGTTCTTGGAAGTAAAACATGTTGAGCATGATGCCTACCAACAAGTCATCTCCGCATGGGAACGCGAGCACTTGCTGCTAAACGTTTAAAGACCGATAGATGAATCAAAGAGGGACCCCCATTGGCGTCCCTCTTTTTTTGAGCTAGGCTACCTAAATGAAACAATGGACCGCCAATCAGCTTGCCTTCTGCAAAGAACCCCAAGCTCATATTTGCCGCGCAACAAAAGGTGAGCTTTTGATCCTATGCGCACGCATTGGCTATAATCCTTAGACCTGTATGCGTCAGACCAACTGGCGCCAATAGCACACCCTAATTGTTTATTGATCTATTCCGCTTACGGAGGATATACATGTCACATTCAGCACAAATCTCAAACCAAACCAAACGCTGGCAAGAAATGGATGCAGCCCACCATTTGCATCCCTATTCCGAACACCACGCCCTTGCCGCCAAAGGCGCGCGCGTCATCACTAAGGCCGAAGGTATTTACCTCTGGGACAGCGAAGGCAAACGCTTGTTAGATGGCATGGCCGGTCTGTGGTGCGTCAACGTCGGCTATGGCCGCAAGGAATTGGCTGAGGCTGGTTACAAGGCGTTGCAGGAACTGCCCTACTACAACAACTTTTTCCAAACCACCAATCCCTATACCGCAGAGCTTTCTGCCAAATTGGCAACACTGACCCCGCAGGGCATGGACCGTTTCTTCTTTGCCAACTCAGGGTCAGAAGCCAATGACAGCTGGATCAAGATGGTGCGCTTTTTCTGGAACCTGCAAGGCAAACCAGAAAAGAAGGTCATTCTTGCCCGGACCCAAGCCTACCACGGCGTGACCATTGGTGCCGCCTCCCTATCAGGCATTCCAAGCATGCACCCGCAAGCAGATTTGCCGATCCCCAACATTCAACACATCGACTATCCTTACTGGTACGAACTCGGCGGCAATGAAGACCAACAAGAGTTTGGCTTGCGCATCGCCCGGTCACTTGAAGAACGTATTTTGGAAATCGGAGCCGACTATGTAGCCGCCTTCATTGCAGAGCCCATTCAAGGGGCCGGCGGTTTAATCATTCCCCCAGAATCCTACTGGCCAGAAATTCAACGTATTTGCAAAAAATACGATGTGCTTTTGCACGCTGATGAAGTGATTTGTGGGTTTGGGCGCACTGGCTCATGGTTTGGATCCCAAAGCCTAGACATCGCACCAGACAGCATGTCGATGGCCAAAGGCATGACCAGCGGATACCAACCACTGTCCGCAGTGTGTGTTGGTGAACGCATGGGCGACGTCCTCTTCAACGCCAACGAAGAATGGTCACACGGCTTCACCTACTCAGGCCATCCGGTTGCTTGTGCCGTTGGGCTTGCCAATATTGAGGTGATGGAACGCGAAAATCTCGTGGGTAAAGTGGGCGGTGAGATCGGCGACTATTTCCAGAAAAAACTCGCCGACCTGCAAGATCACCCCCTAGTAGGCGAAACACGCGGCATGGGTCTTTTAGGCGCCATTGAGCTCGTGAAAAACAAAGAAACACATGAACGGTTCGATGACGCTGGCGCCATCTGCCGCGACCATTGTTTCGCCAATGGGTTGGTCATGCGCGCCATCGGCTCAACCATGGTTCTAAGCCCACCGCTCATCATCACCAAACCAGAAATCGATGAGCTATTTTCTCTTGCCCATCGCTGCATCGACCTGACAGCACATGATTTAGGCGTCAAATAACATCGACATCGACCTAAATCCACCAGATAGACCCAAACACGCTCCCACCCCCATCAGGTTGGAGCGTGTTTTACTTTGGTTGCTTTGCCTCAAGGCCAACTCATTGTATAACGAGCCATGCAAAAATTTGATCCCTTTGAGAGCGCTGACCCTCAATCCTCAGCCGCCCAATACGACCCCGACCTAGACGACGCCGAGCTCGAAGAGTTGACGCAGGAAATGCCCGCTCTCGCCAGACTGCGTGATTTTGCACGCCTCGCCGTTGAGGTCCCGTGGTTTTCCGAACTCGGCGCCCCCTTAGACGATGATTTGCGCAAAATGTGCCTCACCTATGCAAACGGCCTGGGGTTTCCCGAGGCCCACCCTGCTTTGATCGAAAATTGGGAAGACGCATCATATGCGGCCGAAAATTTTGATTGGGATACCAGCGCTTGGGAAGCCGAAGAAGGTTTGCGCGCAGATGTCACCATTCGAGCCCTAGATCAAATGAGTGAAGAGGCCATTCAAATCGGCCTTGCCTATTTGGCCTCAGAAACTGAAAGTTTTGTACGCGAGGCACTATCAACCGCCGCCGCCATTTGGAGAATTGAAGACGAAGCGCTTCTGCATGCAGCCTTTGGTTCCGCCATGCAGGCCATCAACAGCGCAGCTTTGGCTGTGGCCTGCGATGTGGATGAAAACCATCCCTTTATTCAACGCTTCAAACTTTTCGAAAATGGTAGATGGCCCGTCTCTCTTGCCGGTGCAACATTCAATATTTTCTAAAACTCATTTCATCAAATATCCCCCATCGAAGGATAAGCTCGTGGCCAGCATTAAGTTTGCAACCTGGAATATCAATTCTGTACGCCTCCGCATTGAACTTGTGGGGAAACTCCTCCAAGAGCAAAATATCGATGTTCTGTGCTTGCAAGAAACTAAATGCCCCAATGATGCTTTCCCCGAAAAGGCCCTGCACAAATTCGGCTACGAGCACATCGCAAAGCACGGCCAAAAGGGATATCACGGCGTCGCCATCATCAGCCGCATTCCGCTGGAAGATGTCAAAATGCGCGTCTTTTGTGAAAAGGATGATACCCGCCACATCTCTGCAACGATTGCAGGTACCGACGGCCTGCGTATCCATAACTTCTATGTACCCGCAGGTGGCGACGAACCAAACCCAGAGATCAACGAGAAGTTCGCCCACAAGCTTCAGTTTCTAGAAGAAATGATCAGCTGGTACAAAGGCCACAAAGACAAAAAGAACAACAAACTTATCCTTGTCGGCGACCTCAATATTGCCCCCCTTGAGGAAGATGTCTGGTCCCACAAAAAGCTCCTCAAAGTCATATCCCACACGCCAGTTGAAGTAGACCTGTTTGAAAAATTCATGTCTTCTCATAGCTGGATCGACGTGATGCGTGAATTTGTACCGTCCACGGAAAAACTTTATACATGGTGGAGTTACCGCTCCAAAGACTGGCGCACCTCAAACAAAGGGCGTCGCTTAGATCATGTACTCACCTCACCCGCCCTCGCCGGCAAAACCACCTCTATGACTGTGTACAGCGATGCGCGAAGTTGGGAACGCCCGTCAGACCACGCACCTGTGATCTTTGACGTAGATATTTCCTAGGACCCAACTCCGTCATGCCGAGCAAAGCGCATCAAATGGTCAAGATAGGTAGAGGGTAGGAAAGGCTGTTCGGTTCTAAAAAACCGTCAGTCACAGGTTATCGATTGTGAACCCCCGGGTTTTCGATAAAACAATTAGTGTAAATGATTTCCGAATCAAAATTCCATCCGCGCACAGCAGAAACAACCCAAGACCCGCAGTGAGTTCAATTAGGGGCCTTGATGGACCCGCACCCAAAAATAACTGCCGTCTGCCTAACCCGAGTGAGTCGCTTTTCTGGTTATGACCAGACGAGAAAAATGCACCATTCTGGAACCGAAAATGACCGATCCAGTTTGCACCCTCGACCGCGCATTAAAACCCCATCATACAATTTTCTAGGCACCGCCTACATTTCAGCACTGCTGTAAAAGCCAGACATGTGTTTGAAATGAGGTCCGACCGTAAGCAATACCTTTGTATATAATCCGAAGGTGGCGACACCATAGGTGAAATAGGAAATATTCATTGGTGAATAGGGATCAATCCAACAATCACATCCAAAGGATTAGAGATTCATCGAAGAAGACAAGCACTTCTGGAATACAAAGAGGTGAATTCAATTTATAGTAAGTGGCACGCATTACTTGGAGCGGCCGGGGGAAAAATACAAGTATTAGGAGGGCGAAGGAATGTCACAAGCATCCAGAGCCTTTAACCGTCTCCAAATAGTAAATGCAAAATGGATTATGACATTTAAATAAGACAATAAGGAAAAGACAACGTGACCGGTAAGAAGAGCGATCCGTACACGAGCCTTTTAGGGTTCTTCAACGAAATAGGCATCATTGATCAACTCGTACAAACAGCCCTTGGCCGGGCCCTTCCACAAGGGCTTTCGCCATCGCAGTTTGGGGTTCTCAACCACTTTGCACGTCAAAAATCAGAAGAAAGTCCGGCCCAGTTGGCCAAGACCTTCCAAGTCACTAAGGGGGCTATGACCAATACGTTGGGAAAATTGGATGCGCAGAAATTTGTCGCCATTCGAGCAGACCCAACTGATGGTCGCGCAAAACTCGTAAAACTGACACCCAAAGGACTCCAAGCGCAAAAGGACTCTCTAAAAGCCATACGCCCACTGCTAAAAATGCTTGGCAAGAAAATGGATGTCCCAACGCTGATTGACTCCCTGCCTGTGTTGCAAGAGCTGAGATATCTCTTGGACGCAGACCGTGATATGGCAAGCAACAACTAGTGAGAAAATCGGGTGGCGTGTACGCCGCTCGTACAAGTATCGCCACATCAGAGTGGTAAATGAGCTGGCAGCCAAACCTGCCTGCCAGCTCCAATAATCTTGCACTAAATTTGTTTCCACATCGACAATCATTGGCCTATTGCCTAGAATATGGATATTCCTCGGCCATCAATTTGATGGTCTGGTACTCTGATGCCTGCATATGCAAGTTCTAACGCAGCATATGATGTGAGCTGATAATAGAGCCTTGCCCATCGTTGGGCTTAAAGGCAATTGAGAAATGATCTATGGCGACCGGCACGAAAAAACGCATCATTGAAACAAGCCTCACCCTCTTCAACGAATTGGGTTTTGGAAATGTCACCACAGCCCGGTTAGCCGAAGCCTTGGGAATTTCAGAGGGAAACCTTTGGTACCATTTTCGCACAAAGACAGATCTGGTTTCAGTCCATCAAAACGCACTATTTGATCTCATCGATCGGCGTTTTGAAGAGATCGAAACAATCGACAATGTGCTTGAGGCTTTCATCATATTCAATCGCCGCATGGTTGAGGAAATGATTACCTACCAATATCTTTATCGCGATGCGCCAGACTATCGCACCGAAGATGAGACCGAGAACGAGCACAGGATTATCTCGGTCTACAATCAAACAACGGCGCAAGTTGAGGCCTTTTTCAGCGACATGATAAAACAAAATCATCTCGATATGGATCCCTCTAGCCTGCCAATATTGGCCGACAATTTGTGGATGGTCGTCCGATACTGGCCGGCATTCCTGAGAGAAACTCACGGCACAATCGCGATGGATCAAACAGCAATTGAATTGGGCATGCGCCACCATTTTGCGCTGTTTGAACACGCCCTTTCTACAGAAGCCCGCACCTACTTCGATCAGGTAATGAACCCAACAACGAGCGCCGCCACAAGCTCCTAAATACGCACCTAGGCCTCAGTTTTCTTTTTCTTCAAGGTCACAAAGGTTGCCGTTGAGCTCGCAGTTGCTAGCAGCACGCCCTCTTCATCGAAGAGCTCACCTTCAATAAATCCAACAGACCGTCCCCGTTTAATCACACGGCCTTCCGCAATCAACCGGCCTGGCTTTGCTGGATTGAGCATGCTTACTTTCAACTCAAGTGTCGGACTAATTTGCCCCCACTCCAAATCCAAGCCCACAGCAAATGCCATGACGTCATCCAACATGGCAGCAACCATGCCGCCTTGAATCCCGCCCCACATATTGCAGAGATCTGGTCCCGCATTGAAAGCCACTTTGACCCAACGCTCTTCCTTATTGGCGTCCAAAATTTCCAAACCCAGATAGGCGCTGGAGGGTGCTTTGCGTTTAAAAGTTGCCACCAAGTTTGGCGGCCAGCCTGCCGCAATAGCTTCTTCTTTTGTTGTTACTTTTGCTATCGTATCACTCACGGTCATTCCCTTATTTACCCAACATCATTTCTCGTGCACGCCATTACGTCAAAACGTAGCAGCTACAATATTACAAAGTCCGCTTAGGCCCCTGCGCGCGAAAGCGCGTCGCCAAGTGTCCCAAATCATCAGCCAAGTCGGATAAGCGCCCCCGGGCACCCCGAACCATACCGTCTCCAATTTCTGGAAACTCCGCCAGCAACCGTTCAAACAAATCATGGGATATTTTCAAATAGGCCCCATCGCTCGCTGCCCGTACGGTGATCTTTGCAGGACCTGGAGACATCAATGCTGTCTCCCCGATAATTTCACCCGCATCTAAACGACCGATCGCAGGCGCCCCATCCGCCCTCTCGGCCATCATCACAGCACTACCGCTCATAAGGAGGAGAGCGGCTGATTGCACAACCCCTGCTTCCACCAATGTATCTCCCGTATGAAAGACAATCCGTTCCGCAGAAAATGCCAAAACTTCAAGCCGAATGGGATCAACTGATTCAAACAGAGGAGTGCGTAACAGCAAGTCGACATCTTCGCGCAAGCTCATGCAGGCCTCCCCTACGTCAATGAAACATCTATCCAATAAGCAATCGGCTTGAAATACAAAGTAGCAGAATAAGTCCATGGGCCAGAAGAAGCAATGAGCTTGAGTAAGCTACCCCTTGCCCCCCGTAGAGCAGGCGGGTAAACAAAGGAAGTGATGACCATATGACCCGTGAAAATTGAGAACGAGGAATAGGATGCCAGAGATCTTAGACAAAGCTGCCATCGACTGGGATTACCCTCAACCTTTCATTGTTGAAGTTGCCGTTAAACCTCAGCACATCGACGAATTTCAGCACACGAACAATGTTGTCTACCTGACATGGATGGCCCATACCGCTTGGAGCCACTCAATGGCCCTAGGTTTGAATTTCGATTCCTATAAAGAGCTTGGGAAAGGCATGGTCGTGCGCCATCACGATATGGATTATTTTGCCCCATCGTTTTTGGGCGAAACCATCTGGATTGCCACCTGGATTACCCGCAATGACAAACGCCTAAGGTTGCGCAGGCGTTTTCAAATGGTCAATGCACATACCGGCGCAACACTCTTGCGCGGCTTAAGTGACTTTGTTTGCATCAACATAGCCAGCGGAAAAGCCTCTCGAATGCCCAAGGAATTTGTCAGCGCTTACCAGCTCACCGCTGATGTGCCCAACGATCAAAACCAATAGGCGTCGACCATCCAAAAACCTAAAATGGAAAAGCGACATTCCGCCGCGCGTCACAAATACGCCTGCACGTAAGCAGCCAAAGAAGATACAAACGCCCCACCTTTGGTCACAGGCAGGGCTTTGTTATGGATAAAATCAACACACCCATTCTCTTCTTCGTCAATCTTGCGCTCGTCGTCATCGTCGCCACATTGATATTTGGGCTAAGTGCTTTAACGCTTATTGGCGTGATTGCCGCACCGCTTATGCTAATTATTTTGGTGACCCTGACATTCCCTAAAAACACAGTAGAGTAATTGGGAGCAGGTTGAGGTCCTTCACTTAAGGGACAAGTTTGTAGCCGCCCGCTTCAGTGACAAGCAATTCTGCATTCGACGGGTCGCGCTCAATTTTTTGGCGCAATCGGTAGATGTGTGTTTCAAGCGTGTGCGTTGTCACCCCCGCATTATATCCCCAAACCTCGTGTAGCAAAACATCACGGCTGACAACCTTTTGACCGGCACGGAAAAGAAACTTCAGAATAGCTGTTTCTTTTTCCGTCAAACGAACACGTTTTTCTTCCCGGTCGATCAATAGTTTTGCAGCAGGCTTAAATGAATACGGCCCAATTTTAAACACAGCGTCTTCGCTTTGTTCATGTTGGCGTAGGTGCGCCCGAATACGCGCCAACAAAACACCAAAACGGAACGGCTTCACGACATAATCATTGGCGCCCGCTTCCAAGCCCAGAATTGTATCGCTGTCACTATCAGCACCCGTCAACATAATGATCGGCGCTTTGAGACCACCCTTGCGCATCAAGCGACACACTTCCCGCCCATCCATATCCGGCAAGGCAACGTCTAGAAGAACAAGATCAAAATGATTGGCACGAACCTTCTCTACACCATCTGCGGCTGTTTCAGCTTGCTCGCACACAAACTCTTCATGCAGATCAAGTTGCTCCACAAGAGATTCCCGTAACGCATCATCATCATCAATTAGAAGAATTTTTTTAACCGTGCTCATTGCATTCCCATTTCCGCGCCGGGAAAACCAGGATCAATTTCCCAGCCCCCAACTTCACTCTTATTGTTAGCGTAGACGTTTGTAACCACCATCTACTCTGTCTTTTGGGTCCGTTTCAAGTCGCTCGCGGAATTATCACATTCATGTGAGACCCCGTCAAAACCTGTCAGGTTTCCGTGATCACCCTACTCATACTCGTATAGGTCTATATAGGGCTGCAAACGCGGCTTTACACGGTTAATATAGGTCTCATATCTACGCCAGCGATCTGTTGCCCGTCCATACAATGGTTGGGTCACTTGCGCGTAAGACGGGGTACGTAGAGACCCCCGCGATTTTGCGTGAGCCACATGATCAAGAATGTCCTCATGCCATGCCAGATCCAAAGCGGCCAATACAGGACGGACAGCTCCTTCCAAATCCGCCACCAGCGCCTCATACCGCATCTCGGTTACATTTAGGGGCAGCTCTGTGCGGTAGGTCTGCCACAGAGACATCACTTCCTCATAAAGACCTGCGGCATCTGGCAAGGTCAGGAAGTTTGCCATCGATGCATTTAACTCAAAGTCCTGCATGAAACAGGAGAGCACAACATCACAAGGGTGGCGCAATGCAAAAATGAACTGCGCATCGGGGAAAATACGGTGGATCAAAGCGCCGTGGATGAGGTTTAGAGGGAGCTTGTTAACGACCAGCTTTCCCTCTTCTGCTCCCGCATCAACCAAGCCTTGCCAATAGAGCGCCCGCAATTCATCCCGCTGCGCTTCATCAAGCGTGGCCAAGCCCGCAGGATAACCAGCTTCGCTCGCCTCAATCGCATCTCGCAAAGGCAGGAGCACCGGGCGCTCTTCGATAACTTGAACGTCTGGATGACTATCTAAAACCTGGTCTAACAATGTTGTGCCAGACCGAGGAAAGCCCACCAAAAAAACAGGCCGCGAAGGCAAAGGAGCAGGCGCTGGTAGCACTGTCCAATTCGAAATATTTTCTGCCGTGCAGGCAGCGCTCAACCCGCGAACTTGGGAAAGATAATTTGCCTTATCGATCGACCGTTTTTGCGCAATCTTTTCCGACAAAGCATTTTGAGCTGAGAAATGATTAAACGCGCCATCAGCATCATCGAGCCGATCAAAAATCTGACCCAGTTCTGCATGAACCAATCGAGCTTCTTGGGGGCGCGCCTTTTTGAGCGAGAGACGCGTCAACCGATCCTGACCGCTTTGATAATCTCCCATACGGCGCTTGATACGCGCCCAAAGCACGGCGAGATAAATACTTTTAGGCGATAGCTCAAGCGCCCGCTCTGTCCATTCCAACGCATCATCCAAACGGGACAATCGCTCATAGGCATCCCCAAGACCTTGCACAAATGCAGGGGCGTCAGGAAATTGCTTCAGCGCAAAGTCACACACTTTGACCACATGGTCGTACTTTCCCTGCTGTACTTTGAGCAAGCGCATATAGCCATAGGCCGTCACATCCTCAGGCGCCAACACCATCCCTTGTTGAAAGTCAGCTTCAGCGCTCACTTCGTCTCCAAGTTCAATAGAAAGCGCACCGCGCTGGCTGTAGGCCGCGCCATATTCAGGATGGCTCGCAATCACCTTATTCATCAACTCTAAGGCTTGGGGGCGCTCATTCTGCTGGCGTAAAATATTGGCCAAGGAAAGCTGGAACCGAGGTTGATACGGCTCAATTTCCAATGCTTGTTCCACGTAGTCATGCGCCGCAAGCAATCGACCCTGCCGCTGGGCAATAAGCCCATTTAGGTGCATGCCCTCCGGGTCTTCCGGCTGAGCATTTTGGAACATGGCCATGAACCGAATGGCGCTCGCCAAATCATTTTGCCCAAAGGCTTTTTTAGCGGCTTGCAGGATAACTTGTGGGTCAGCGTCAGAAGTCTGGTCAGTCATAAATCTTAATCTAATAGGCCCAAAACGGCGGAAAAGGAGGGCCAGTCTGCCATATCATCCGCCACATTGCCAAAGAAACAGCGCCCCAGTTTTCCCCCGGCTGGAAAAGATTACCCCCTCATCCCAAACCGCCCTCGGCACTTTTTGCCTAGCCGCCTTAAGAGGTTTTCACACCCGCCCCTTTCTGCCAAAAATCAGCTCGAAAACTGGCATCCCTTTTGCGTTGCTATGAGCAGGCAGCATAATGAACAACACAACAGGGCACTCAGAGATCATGGCGTTTACCCAAGTATCATCAGAACACTCTCAGCCCCTCTTCCTAAGAGTTAACAACCGCAATGCCGCCTCCCGAGCTCTCAATGCTATTCGTGCGGAGAACTATGCGGAGCGGACTCAACAAAACCAGATCCAGACAAAAGCCCAGAGCCAGCTTCAAAGCCAGGCCGATACAAAAACCGCCGAGCTCATAACTGGTTCAATAAATTCCCGCAAGCCAGAAGCCGACGACTTTGGGTTTGAAGATATGCTCGACATCATCAATCCATTGCACCACATCCCTGTTGTATCCACGTTGTACCAAGACCTCACCGGCGATACGATAAGCGCACCTGCAAAGATTGTGGGCGGCGGGCTTTTTGGGGGGGTCACAGGACTTGCAGGCTCGCTTGTAGATGCCGTCATCGAAGAAGTGAGCGGGCTCGACATCGGACACCACGTCTTAGCGTTTTTCACCGGAGAAGCAGATGAGGTGATGGACAAAGACGCAGAACCAAATCAAGTCAGTACTCAGACCGCCAGCCTCACCACAAACCCGTCCCTCAAAGAAGAAAGCGCGACCGCTCAAATCCTAACACCCCAAAACACAGGCGGCATTCAATTTGCCTCGCGCGCACCACAGCCAACGAGCACCCAACGCAACAGCGCCCAGCCTGAAGTGCCCGAGATGCCTGAAATTCAAGATCGAATTAAGGATCCAAAAGCCGCGTGGAGCAACCAACCTAATCTCAGCCCAACCGCATTCAACGCGCTACTCACATCATTTGGGGACTCCACTAAAACGGCCCAGGCTGTCGCCCAACAAGTGGCCCCAAAAGATCGCACAGACACCACTGGGACTAGAACACGCGGCGCCGCCGAAATTATCCAAGCCAGCACACTCTCCCAGAGTAAATATTCAGGCCCCCAATCCGCCTCGCCCATCAATGATCTGTTGAGCAGAATGCAAACCGGCCTCGACAAATATGATCAAAGCAAAAACCAAGCGCTTCGCCAATCCCCCTATCAGTCCATTCAATAAACGCACTCCCCTTTCCTCAATTGCAATCAAGGCGCCACGCGGTAAGCTTCTTCTGTACCAACTCAGGGCAGTCACATGATCTCCAAGAACATCATCTATGTTACCGCTGAAAACCAAGCCCATGAGGGAGTGTTGCATTTTCATGGCCACACCTACCCCTGTGCATTGGGGCGCACAGGCATGATTGACGCACACGACAAGGTAGAAGGAGATGGCGCCACACCGCGAGGGAGGTGGCCGCTCCGAGAGCTTTTTTTCAGATCCGATAGACTGTCCGAGCCGACAACAACTCTACCCACCCGCTCCTTGAAGAAGGAAGATGGATGGTGTGATGCCTCTGGGGATGCAGCCTACAATCAGCACATAAAGCATCCCTACGGCGCCAGTGCAGAAAAGATGTGGCGCGAGGATCATCTCTACGACCTAATTGTACCACTGGGATATAATGATAATCCGGTCGCACCGAATAGGGGTTCTGCGATCTTTTTCCACGTTCTCAAACGCGACCCCGGCACCAATACCATTAAGCCAACAGAAGGCTGCGTCGCTTTGGACCTCAACAACATGATCGACGTGCTCAAACTCTGCACACCAGAAACCCTCATGCATATTGGTGAGTAAATTTATCCTCGACTGCCAAAAATAGCACTGCCCACTCGCACCTCTGTTGCCCCATGAGCAATTGCTGTTTCAAAGTCACCAGACATGCCCATGCTGAGACGCTCAAGCCCATTGCGCTGAGCAATCTCTCGCAATAAGTCAAAATGATCACTGGCGGGTTCTCCCACAGGCGGGATGCACATCAGGCCCACAACATTTAATTTGCAATCTTCTCGACACATCTCCAAAAACCCATCAACGGCTTCCGGCATTTGGCCCGCCTTTTGGGGTTCTGCTCCTGTGTTAACTTGCACATAAAAATCAGGAAGGCTTGCCCCTTGCGCACGCGCTTTCACAAAAGCGCGCGCAAGCTTCTCACGGTCCAAGGTTTGGATCACATCGAAAAGCCCTAAGGCGTCTTTCACTTTATTTGTTTGCAGCGGCCCAATGAGATGCAGTTTAACCCCATCGAATTCAGCCTTAAGTGCTGGCCATTTTTCTTTCGCTTCCTGCACACGGTTTTCGCCAAAGGCTTTATGGCCCGCTGTTAAAACAGGGCGAATGTGGTCTCCGTGATAGGTCTTAGAGACAGCGATAAGCTGCGCGGCACACGCGTCCCGGCCAGCCGTGGAACAAGCCGATGCAATACGGCCAAGCACATTTTGAAAGCGCTCAAGAGTTTCTTTGTTCTCTACCGTCTCTGACATAGACTAACCATTCCTCGAATTTGACTAAGTTTGATTATGCCGCATTTGCCCCGTCGCTTCTACTTTACAGACGAACGCACGCTCAACCCTCCTATGGGGGCAGCAGATGAAAGCCGTGTTAAAGATCTCTTCAATGCCCTGCCAGAAGACACCGGCGTCATTCTGCGTCACTACAGCTTGCCCCAACACCAACGCAAACGCTTGGGCATCCTCATCAAAAACACCGGACGACTGTTGATAGTGGCCGGAGACCCCCAGCTTGCACGATGCCTAAATGCGGACGGTATCCATCTGCCCCAATGGCAATCCCAGTCTTTGGCCAGAGCAAATGCGCGCCTCTCCCGCCTACCAGATCACTGGATAATTTCTGCGGCTGTGCACGGCTTGAGCGCGGGTCACGCCGCGAACCAGATAAAGGCCAATCTCATTTTTGCCTCACCTGTCTTGGCAACCCAGAGCCATCCAGATGCGCCAAACCTTGGCGTCCTAAAGCTTGCCCAGCTGGTAAGCCAGGCCCGCCAACCCGTCTATGCCCTTGGCGGAATGAATGAACAGACCTTCAAGCGACTGCGCCATACCGGCATTGCGGGCTATGGCGGCATTCAATTTGGAACACCTCAATAACCCTCAGGAATATAATCAAACTTCTCCATCATCAGACGATGAGCCGAGATGATTTGTTTAATTTGCTCTTCACTGAAAAGCTCGCGCCAGCGACCCTGCGACGCATGTTGGAAAAATGCGCCATCAAACCGACGGAGTTCAGAAAAGCCACCTGTTTGCTCATGCTGAAGCGAGGCATCCAAACTGCCATTTTTCAAAGTACGCGCCAGACGGTCCTCTTCAGGGGTTAATTTCAGAAAGTCCAAAATCCCCTGAAAGGTTCCAGCCATATCATCCAGATAATCTTCATATCGAACAACGTGTAGTATTTTACTAGGTTGGGCGATCCAGCTTCCCACATGCCCAGACCAAGAAGACAGAACCTCAGGGACGTGACGGTCCGTGACATTTGTCATTGCTTGAGTGTCATTGAGCTGCTTAATCGCAAGGTCCGCATCTTGATTAAAATAGGGCAACATAGAAACGGCGATATCTAGCGGATTACGCACAGTATAAATGGCTGCAGCTGTCACCGAGGCATTGATCAACGGCTGCCCATACCAAGCACCCAAACAATTGTGAGTGCTGACAAAGGAAGATCCCTTGTTCAATTCAGATAAAGCGACCTGCACCTGCGGGCGAGCGTGCGCGAGCAATTCCGGCGTAACAGTTTGAGGCGTACCAACAACTTTACCTTCAAACCACTCTGAATTGGCTTCAAAATGAAAAGACTTTTCATGTTGATTGATATAGCGCCCTTCCGGTCGCCCCACGATCAAATTATGGAGCAACGATTGCGTCAGCTTATTTCCAGACTCCGGATAGGAGGCCAACCACACGATACCGCTCATCACTCAAATCCTTTTGGTATATAGTTAAATCGTTTCATCTGAGGGCGGTGTATATCAACCACCTGAGAAATTTGGTCCGCGCTGAGAACCTGCTCCCACAAGGGAGGCTCTTTTTCAGAAGAAGGACTGCCTGCCGCTGAGGGGGGTGGACACCCCTGTTCCACAGCTTTTAGGAAACGCTCCCGTTCCGGCTTCACCTTCAAAAACTTAATGAGACGGCGATACTCGGCTTGCGGACGGATACACAAATCCTCAAACTTCAATGTAACAAGGAACTTATCTTTACGGTCCGTCCACGAAGCCACATGATTGCTCCATGACCCATAATACTCAGGCACTCGATCCGGCCCAATGGCGCGGTGAGCATCCGCATTCCTCAAATTATGCAATACCACATCAGCAGACACAGATTGTTGCACACTCGTGTTTGCAATCAAGTCCAGCGGATTTCGGACAACACATATAGCACCCGACGACAAGGTGGCGTGGTGATAATCACTGCCATGGATTGCACCAACGCACGACCGCGTTGTCACAAAGACAGGGTTTTTCTGACGGCGCACCATGTCTTCCTGCACCTTAAGGCGTAACTTAGCCAAATAGGGCGCGGGTGTTTTTTCCAAAGCTTGGGGAAGATACGGTTTGTACCAATCAGGGTCTGACGCATCAAAAAACATTTGGTCGGCAATTGTTAGATAGGCACTTTCAGGCCGACCCAATAAAAGTTGGTGCAAAAAGGAGCGCACAAATCCAACACCCGAACCAGGGTATTCAGAAAGCCAAATGATGCCGCTCACTTTCAATACCCCTCAGGGATATAATTGAAGCGTTCCATTTGCTCACGGTGGTCCGCAACGATCCGTTTTATTTGACTCTCAGAAAGTTGTTCTCGCCATTGCTCTGCCTTGCCTTCACGGAAAAAGGACTTGGAGTGTTTTGATTTTTCTTTAAAACCTTTTTCTTCTTCCAAAGCTTTCAGCTTTTTGAAAGACGCGTTCTCAATTGCACGCTTCAAACGCTCCTTAGGCGGATTAAGTCCAAGGAAGTTAGCCATGTTCTTGAAATAGATATTTGGTTTGTCTAGAAGGTCTTCATAACGCACCACAAAAAGAGACGGGTTGGGTTGCCCCGTCCAACTCTTCACATTCGTAGACCAACTGCTGTGCACTTCCGGAATATGTTTGTCGTTCAAGCCGCTCCCCGCATTGGGATGGGCCATACGCTCAATCGCCCCGTCTATATCCACACCAAAATGGTGGGTCACTGACAAAACAACATCCAATGGGTTTCGCAGTACATAAATACCGCCGGCCGTTGCGCCCATATTGTGCAAAGGATAGCCATTCCAATCGCCCAGATAGTTATGGGTTTTGACGAATACAGAATCGGGAAAAGCTTGGGTCATATCCTGCTGACCCTTTGATCGTGCTTTTGCGATCATTTCCGCCGAAGCGGTTTCCGGGTCTCCAGAGAGATGGCGCGCATACCAACGCAAATCAGACTCACCCAAGCAAAAATGGTCCAGCTCATCCAGATCAACAGAATCCTGCGTATTACGCAGCAAATTATGCAGGAAAGACCGCGTCCATGTGTTTCCCGATTTCGGGTAGGAAGCGAGCCAAATAATAGCGCCCATATGCTGAAGTCTCCACGTCAATGTACAAGCCTGCAGCATAGCCAAATCTGCGAATAAAAAAAGAGGCGGCATCAAAATGCCACCTCTTCTGTAACTTTAAGTCAGTCAATTTTAGAATGAAATAGCCAGAACCAATCCGGCAGAAGTCGCTTCAGCCGTTCCCGTTACCGAAGTACCATAGTCGTTCTCGATGAATTGGATATCCAAACCAAGATCAACACCAGCACCCAGTGAATAACCGCCGCCCACTTGGATCATTTCAGTGCGCCACGGAGTATTTGAACTAGAAGTTGTCGTCCACTCGCTATCAATTATGGCAACACCAACTGTCCACGGGCCTGTTTCGTAGGCAAGACCCACAGTCCAAACTGTTTCTTCAGCATCTGACGTGGACGGCACACCGAGCCAAAGGTCTTCGGTCTCTTTATATGCGCCACCCAAGGTAAACCCAGCAAAACCAAGCGATGCACCAACGCCAATTTCTTTAGGGTCTGGAGCAGTAGTAGGCCCCTCACCACTTACGTAATACACATCAACCCCAAGCTCAACGCTGCCGATTTCACCAGCATAATTTGCAGCAATTTCAAATACTTCTTGAATGCCATTGCCTGCAGTTGGGCTAACCCCAAAGCCATTGCTGAACGGGTCACGTACAGTTGCATCTGGTGTATAAGACGCCCCCAATTGAAAACCGCTCATCCGAGGCGTGAAGTAAGAAATCTTTGGTGCATCTTCTGTGATCAACGCATACGAAGAAGGTGAATTTGCCGCAAAAGTTGAGCCTCCGGAGCTGCTTGCAGCTGAATTGAAAATATTTGGAGAATCTACGCCGTTACCGGGAACGAACCAAGGGGATGTATAGTGCATTTTAAAGGCGGCACCATCTGTACCACCAATTTCAACACGACCAAATCCACCCTCAATATAAGCAAATGCTTCTTGGAAAGTCACTTCATCGCCTTGGTTGGCAGAAGCGCCTTCATCATCGCCCATTTCCAACACAAGCGATGCGCCAGCAATCATGCCGTTGTCCAAAGTGCCTTCGCCATTGATCTCCAATGAACGGGCAGAAATAGCAACCTTTGTATCATCTGTGCTGTAAACGTCATCCGCATCCACAAAGTAGAAGCCGGTGACGATACCGCCTGAAACAGTGACAGTGAGTGGATCAGAAGCAAAGGCCGGCGCACCCACAAGGGATGCAGACACAAGCGCTGTTGAAGCAAGTAGTTTTTTTGAAATTGTCATGGATTTTCCCCTGGGACTCTAAATAACGTAGATCATTAGAGAACGGGGTAGCACTAATTGTGCGTTAGAAATAGACCATTTGTGTAGACCCACGGAATGCCGGTTAAAAAGTGACCTGAAAGATACAAACACAAAAAAGGGAGCGGACCCAAAGATCCGCTCCCCAAAACAATGCTGAAAACCAAATTGGTTGTCAGCCCTTCGATTAGAAGGAAATTGCCAATACAACACCAGCTGACGTTGCTTCGTCTTCGAAGGTTGTTACACCACCGGTTGAGCTTTCGTTGTTGATGAACTGAATGTCCAGTCCAAGGTCAACACCAGCACCCAGTGAGTAGCCACCACCAACTTGCAAGAAGTCAGTTGAAGTTTCAAAAGAACCAGCTTCAACTTCAGCTTCAATGTAAGCTACGCCAACAGTCCAAGGACCCGTGCCGTAAGAAAGACCAACAGTCCAAACTGTTTCTTCAGCACCAGTTGTAGTCACATAACCACCGGACAACTCGTCAGATGTTTTGTAAGCACCACCAAGTGTGAAGCCTGCGAAACCAAGAGATGCGCCAACGCCCATTTCTTTAGGATCCATAGCAGGCTGCGAACCAAGTTCGCCAGTTACGTAGAATACGTCTACGCCCAGCTCAACTGAACCGATTTCACCAGCGTAGTTACCGGCAATTTCGAATACTTGCTCGAAAGAAGAATCTTCAGGAGATACACCGAAGCCGTTTGCGATCGGATCATGTACATCAGTGTCTGGAGTGTAAGAAACACCCAACTGGAAGCCGCTCAAGCGTGGTGTGAAGTAAGAGATCTTCGGAGCATCTTCAGTAGACAACGCATAAGACGATGGTGATGCGTTAGTATTGTTTGAATTGAAGATGTTTGGTGAGTCTACGCCGTTACCTGGAACGAACCAAGGTGAAGTGTAGTGCATTTTGAATGCAGCGCCGTCGGTACCACCGATTTCAACGCGACCAAAACCGCCTTCAAGATAAGCATATGCTTCTTGGAAAGTAGCGTCGTCACCTTGGCTAGCAGTGCCTTCGTCGTCACCCATTTCGATGACCAAAGAAGCACCAGCAACCAAACCATTGTCCAAAGTGCCTTCGCCATTGATCTCAAGTGACCGTGCGGAGATTGCTACTTTAGTATCGTCTGTGTTGTTACCATTGTCGTCAGCATCTACGAAATAGAAGCCAGTCACGATACCACCAGAAACCGTTACGGTTAGGGGATCGGAAGCGAATGCTGGGCCAGCAAGCAAGCTAGCAGTAACGAGCGCGCTCGTACCTAATAGGGTCTTTTTCATGTGTTCCTCGCAATTCAGATTTAGGCTGTGAAACCTGGCGGCGTTTGATAGTTCCATCAATTACGGAACCCCCAAATCATCCACCGCGTCGCAAAGTAGACGTTATGTCCCCCTGCACGAACCTAAGTTAATCACCATTCCCCCCCCTTACGTCAAGCATTGGCCGGGTATTTCGATTGAAATTTGACGGCTTGTTGCAAAAACCGCACAACACCTTACCGAATGGTTAACGAGTAGGCCTAGAATGCCCTTTGAAAAGGCATTTGTGTGGCTATGCGCGCACCACTCAACCCTCAATGGGTGTTCTATAATTGCCACAGCGAGCAGATGTGTAGGACGCTTTTCATGTAAATTGCGCCAGTTGGAATCCAAATACCGAAAGTCCATAGCGCCACAGCCGACGGAAAAAGACATCAACTGGGATAGAGAAAGCACCCTCAAAAAGGTAGATTACACGCCCCCATTGCGTCCAAAACCTTCCATTTGCTGCTTTCGTTTCACATAACGCCAAGAACGTTGGACGCCCGCCGCGAAAATAGCTATAAACACAGGAACTTGGCGGGACGGGACCCCAAAGACAGGTGATTCCATTTTTCCAAGGACGCGGGCATGGCTGCCGATACGTCCAGCACCTAAAGAGGCTCCAAAAAGCCCTCTGAGTGCCAGATACAAGACATCGGCAGTAGAACATTTGCATAGAAGGTTTAGAGGCTAAAATCCTGATGAAGCGCAATATGAATTCAAGAACAAACTCCGCCCTGAAATCACTCTGCATCGGCATTACAGCCGCAGGTGTAGCACTTACGTTAAGCGCATGCGGCCCGTCCACCAGCAGCTATCCATCTGGCAGCTCAGGAACATGGGGACCCAACAACCCGACTGGCAAAGAAAGAGAGCCCGGCATCTTTGGTGATGACGGCCTTCAAATCTTTGGCGGGAACGAAACCGCTTCTGGCGGCAGCGGCATTGGTGTCAATTCGTTCCTATGGCGCGCGTCCCTTGATACGCTCTCCTTTATTCCGCTCCTTTCAGCTGATCCTTTTGGCGGTGTCATCATCACTGACTGGTACACAGCAGCTGAAACACCAAATGAACGGTTCAAAGTCACCACTTACATTCTGGACAAGCGCTTGCGGGCAGATGGCCTCAAAGTAGCGGTGTTCCGGCAAGTAAGAGATTCCAAAGGCGATTGGGTTGACCTTGCAGCCCAGAAAGAAACATCGGTTAAATTGGAAAACGCCATTTTGATCCGTGCACGCCAACTCCGCATCAGCACAATTGAAGCTGAGGACTGATTTTGCGCTGGGTCTTAAATCATTAGGGCCCAGCACACCAAATTTCAGCGCGGCTTAGGCCGCGTTTTTTGTGCCGCCCATCCAATACCGGTAATACCGTCGACCTGAAACTGACACACCCTCGTCAGAAACTTTGAGAACACCATGACCGATACCAGCAGATACAACGCCAAAGCGGTTGAGCCAAAATGGCAGAAAAACTGGACCCAAGCTGAGAGCTTTAAGACAAAAGAAGCAGCAGAAGCCCCCGGTCAGGAAAAATACTACGTATTGGAAATGTTCCCCTACCCCTCAGGTCGCATTCACATGGGACACGTGCGTAACTACGCCATGGGCGACGTGGTCGCGCGGTTCAAACGCGCCGCAGGGTACAATGTATTGCACCCCATGGGTTGGGACGCCTTTGGCATGCCCGCTGAAAATGCAGCAATGGAAAACAATGTTCACCCCGGTGAATGGACCCACAAAAACATCGCGGCAATGCGCACACAACTCAAAGAAATTGGCCTGTCGATCGACTGGGACCGAGAGTTTGCGACCTGCGACCCAGAATATTACCAACACGAACAAGCCATGTTCCTAGACATGATGGATGCGGGCTTGATTACCCGGAAAAAATCCTCCGTCAATTGGGACCCGGTGGATCATACGGTGCTCGCCAATGAACAAGTCATTGATGGCAAAGGCTGGCGCTCTGGTGCTTTGGTCGAGCGTAAAGAGCTCACCCAGTGGTTTTGCACCATCACAGACAAAGCCGATGAATTGCTAGCAGGCCTCGACAAGTTAGACCGTTGGCCTGAAAAAGTCCGCGTCATGCAAAAGAACTGGATTGGCCGCTCGGAGGGCGCGCATGTCTTTTTCCAAATTGCAAAGACATCACCAGCATTAGATGAAACCGACACCCAAATCGACGTTTTCACCACACGGCCCGACACGCTATTTGGCGCCTCTTTTTGTGCCCTGTCGCCCGGCCACCCTTTGGTCAAAAAGCTTGCCACCCATAACCCTGAGCTCCTCGCTTTTGTCAAAGAATGCGAGCAAATGGGGACCAGTGAAGAAGCCATCGAAAAGGCGGAGAAGCGTGGCTGTGATACCGGCCTCACCGTCAAGCACCCTTTCAAAGACGGCGAAACGCTTCCCGTCTATGTAGCCAATTTTGTCTTGATGGATTATGGCACGGGCGCAATTTTTGCCTGCCCTGCCCACGACCAACGCGACATCGATTTCGCCCGCAAATACAATCTGCCAGTACTGCCCGTAGTGGCCCCCAAAGGTCTTCAAACCGATGAGCTCGCAGACTTCATTGCCGACCTTGGCCAAAGCGACACCGCTTATTCTGGCGACGGTGTAGCGGTTAATTCAGGTTTCCTAGACGGGCTCCCTGTCAAAGACGCTAAATCTGCAGCGATTGAAAAGTTAGAATCTCTGAAGTCTGGCGAAGGCACCGTGAACTACCGGTTGCGCGACTGGGGCATTTCCCGCCAGCGCTATTGGGGCTGCCCGATCCCGATTATCCATTGCGATAAATGCGGTATTGTCTCCGTTCCAAAAGCCGATTTGCCGGTGCAATTGCCCCAAGACGTGTCCTTCGACAAACCAGGCAATCCACTAGATCACCACTCGACGTGGAAACACACGAAATGTCCTAAGTGCGACGCCAAAGCGCTGCGCGAAACCGACACCTTTGATACTTTTGTCGACAGCTCTTGGTATTTTGCCCGGTTCTGTTCGCCCAAAGCCGAAACGCCTACCACCCGAGAAGCCGTTGATTATTGGCTTCCGGTTGACCAATATATTGGTGGGATCGAGCACGCCGTATTGCACTTGCTCTATTCGCGCTTTTTCACCCGCGCTATGCAAGCCACCGGCCATCTGGGAATCGACGAGCCCTTTGATGGTCTGTTCACCCAAGGCATGGTGACCCACGAAACCTATAAGACAGTAGACGGTAAATGGGCCTCCCCTGACCAGCTTGATTGGTCTGGGAAAGCCCCAACTCTAGACGGTGCACCCATTAAGGTCGGCGCCATCGAAAAGATGTCTAAGTCGAAGAAAAACACCATCGACCCGACCGCCATCATTGATCAATACGGTGCAGATACCGCCCGTTGGTTCATGCTGTCTGATAGCCCGCCAGAACGCGATGTGCAGTGGACAGAACAAGGCGTAGAAGGCGCGTGGCGCTTCACCCAACGGTTTGCCCGCCTCATTGATGCACAAGTGGGCTCTCTGTGTGATATCGGTAGCGCGCAGCCGGATTTGGACGAGCCTGCCCAAGAACTACACCGCACAGTCCATAAAACGGTCGATACAGTCACAAATTCACTGGAAAACCTGCGCTTCAACCGAGCCGTTGCCCTTATCTATGAGCTCACAAATGCCACCTCAGCCTTCAAAGGCAAGGATAAAGCGGCAGCTGCATGGGTAAAAAGAGAAGCGCTTGAGGTTTTGACCCAGCTTATCGGACCAATGATGCCGCATTTAGCGGAAGAATGCTGGGAAACACTAGGCCATACAACATGGCTCACACAAACCAATTGGCCGGTTGCAGATCAAGAGCTCTTAGTAGATGATTCAATCACGCTCCCCGTTCAAATCAATGGGAAGCGCCGCGACGAAGTCACCGTGGCTGCCGATGCCGACATTAAAACCGTCGAGGCAGCAGCCTTAGGACTGGAAAAAGTGAAACAAGCCATTGGGGATAAGCCAGTGCGTAAGGTAATTGTTGTACCCGGAAGGATCGTCAATGTTGTCATCTAAATCTTGGACATCCCACACACAGTCCGCACTCAAATTAGCAGCAATCACCTTGCTCGGCTTGGCACTGACCGGCTGCGGCTTTCGCCCGCTCTATGGCACAAGCGACCAAGGCCCTTCAATTCTAAAAAACCTGGCGGCGATTGATGTACACGCCAAGAATGACATCATTGGCCGTGAGTTAGAATTTGGTCTGGAAAATGCGCTGGCCTACGACGGGACGGACGCCTACCAACTGGTGATGACCTATGAACGCGCCACACGCAATATCGTGATTGAACAAGACCAAGAAGTCACACGGAAAAATCTCCAGCTAACTGTGAATTTTGTTTTGCGTGAAAGCGGGACCAACAAAGCCCTTTTCAAATCCACTGCATTTTCTGTTGTGGGCTACAACTTGGTTGAGACACCCTTTGCCAACGTCATGAGTAAACGCGACGCCAACAAGCGTGCAGTCGCTGCCTTGTATGATGACATTCGCGCCCAATTGGCGATTTACTTTCAACGCCAACAAAAAAGCTGAGGCCTCTCCCGTGAAACTGAAACCGCGGGAAATTGACGCCTTTGTGCGCAAACCAGATCCCTCCGTACAAGCCATTCTTGTCTTTGGACCCGATCAGGGTTTGGCCCATGACCGCCTCAATAAAATTGCAAAAACTGTTGTCGATGACCTAAGCGACCCCTTCCGGGTGGTGGATATGAACGACACAGATTTGAAATCAGACCCCGCTCGTTTGCCAGACGAAGCAGCCGCCATTTCCATGATGGGGGGTCGGCGCATCGTACGCATCCGCAATGCCTCAGATGGTCTCACCAAAATCGTTAAACCCTTTTTGGAAAACCCAATAGGCGATGCCCTGATCCTCTTTCAAGCAGGCGATCTAACGCCGCGCTCCTCTTTACGTAAATTGTTTGAAGGATCAAAAAAGGGCGCAATTGCCCTTCCCTGCTACGCCGATGACGCCCGCTCCTTAGAAGGAATCATTCGCGAAACACTCAACAACGCCAAACTCTCAATCGAGCCCGAAGCCCTTGGGTATCTCACCAGTCACTTAGGCTCGGACCGAGGGGTAACACTCAGTGAACTGAATAAATTGACCCTCTACATGATGGACCCGGACCAATCGTCCCCGCAGAGTCCGTCAGTCACACTAAAAGATGTACTGGCCTGCGTTGGCGATACGGCCGCAATTCGCATAGATGATATTGTTGATGCGTGTGCAGGCGGCGACTTCCAGGCCCTAGACCGCGCGCTCTTCAAAGCAGTTGAAGCGGATACATCACCCATCAGCATTTTGATGGCAGTTACCCGTCACATGACACAATTGCATCTGATTTTGGGGCAAGTAGACGCTGGCTCACCCCAAGATTCCGCAATCAAAGCCTTACGTCCACCTGTCCATTTCGCCCGTCAGGGCGCGGTAAAACGTCAATGCTCCCTATGGGACAGACGCCGGTTAGACCGAGCACTTACCTTGTTGGCCGAAGCAGATCAGCAATGTAAGACAACAGGATTTCCCGATAAAGCCATTTGCGGGCAGGCTCTCATGCGCATTGCACAGGGCGCCCGTGCGCCGCGTCCCCGCCTAAGGTCGTAAAGAGATCCAGCGACACAAAAAGGCCCGCTCAAAGCGGGCCCTTCGTCAAACATTTTGATCAATCATCCGACAACTGATTAGCCACCGACATGAGAGCCTCCAGCGAGGCTTGAACAATATTGGCATGAATACCGGCACCCCAAATAATTCTGCCATCACTGCTTTCAACTTCGACATAGGCAACAGCGGATGCATCGGCTCCTGAGCCAATGGCATGTTCAGAATATGTTTTGAGAGTCATATCCACACCGCAAGATTTTTTCATCGCCTCAACAAAGGCGTCAATCGGGCCGGTACCATAGCCTTCAATATTTTTGTGTTTTCCATCCACTTTGATTTCGGCGGACAAAATACGGCGGTCCGGGTCTTGTGCATCCGGCTTTGTGCGGTAAGTCACAAAGGAATACGGCGTGTCGCGTTCCAAATAGGTTTGTTCAAAAATTCGCCAAATTTCTGCAGACGTAACCTCTTTACCAGTTTCATCCGTGACCTGTTGAACCACTTTAGAAAACTGAGATTGGAAGGCTTTGGGCATTTCCAACCGGAAATCACGTTGTAGCAAATAGGCGATACCGCCTTTACCAGACTGAGAATTCACACGCACAATCGCTTCATATGAACGTCCCAAATCTGCCGGATCGATTGGCAAATACGGAACCGCCCATACAGGGTCATTGGATTTTTCCTGAGCTTCCATACCCTTCTTAATTGCATCTTGGTGCGATCCAGAAAATGCCGTAAACACCAAGTCGCCCACATAGGGGTGACGCGGATGAATGGGCAGCTGATTACAATGAATGGCAATATCGCGCAGCTTATCAATATTATTGATCTGCAATTTTGGATCGATACCTTGGGTGAACATATTCAAAGCAATGTTCACAACGTCAACATTCCCCGTCCGCTCACCGTTTCCAAACAGTGTACCTTCTACCCGGTCCGCACCTGCCAGCACACCCATTTCGGCAGCAGCAACACCGGTACCACGGTCATTGTGTGGATGCAGGCTCAAGATGACGCTATCGCGGCGATCCAAATGTGTATGCATCCATTCAATTTGATCCGCATAAAGATTAGGAGCAGACATTTCCACCGTTGCAGGCAAATTCAAAATAACCTTACGCTCAGGTGTAGGCTGCCAAACATTCATCACCTCTTCGCAAACTTCCTTGGCAAATACCAATTCTGTTCCCGTAAAGCTTTCAGGAGAATATTCAAACATCACATCTGTGTCGGGTACGGACTTAATCAAGTCCTGGCAAATAGCAGCCCCCTTCACAGCAATATCAACAATGCCCGCCTTGTCCATGCCAAACACCACACGGCGCTGCAAAGTTGAGGTGGAATTGTACAAATGCACGATCGCACGCGGTGCACCACTAATCGCTTCAAATGTGCGTTTGATCAGTTCGGGACGCGCCTGAGTTAAAACTTGAATGCTCACGTCTGCGGGCACCGCTTTATCTTCAATGATCGAGCGGACAAAGTCGAAATCAGTTTGAGAGGCAGCGGGAAAACCAACTTCAATTTCCTTGAAGCCCATTTCAACCAACGCGTCAAACATGATCCGCTTACGGTCCGGATCCATTGGCTCAATCAATGCCTGGTTGCCGTCCCGCAAATCCACAGAACACCAAACCGGCGCCTGAGTTAAAACATTGTCTGGCCACTGCCGGTTTGCCAATTTGATCGGCTGAAAAGTTTCGTATTTTTCAATCGGCATGCCTGAAGCCATTTGGCGTTCGCGTGTATTACGTGTGGGCAATTTTTTAGATGTCGTCATGACCTTCGGTCCTATTTAATTTTAGTGAGTGGGACCGCTACAGCCGCCGGATGTCCCTGAAAATTGGACCGGCGACCGCCTATTAGTCGAGCATCATGGGATGCCAGATCAATGCAATCATTCAAAGGAATGCGATACCGCAAAGTGAAATCTGTGGAAATGACAGACAAGAGATGACCTCAAAATTCAAAATTTGTCAGAAGAATTACAGAAGAATTGAATGAAACAACCAAGTAATTTTCTAAACACAAAAACTTACAAAACGGAAGAAGCTTCCTTAAATCGCCAAACGGCGAATGCCCGGTCCGCGTCAAACGGCCGGGTTGGTAAGTCGTAGGTCAAGAATGTTGTTCCAGATCATCATGTCACCAATTTAGGCCCGAATTGAGTGAATCGCAAGCCTCCAAACCGGCCTCTGTGCTCGCCCTAAGCCTAACTGAGCCCTACTTAAAACTCGTTAATGCACGAGAGAGGCCCTTATAAAACATAAAACTCACCCAATTTTGGGGAGCTCACTGCCGCCAAAGGCTTCTCTTGCCTTTTTTAAAGCGGTCCGTGTGCCAAGCGACGGCAAATTTCATCGAGCTGCTCTAGCGTAATGTAAGAAATAGTCACATCCCCGCCCTCATCTCCATGATGATCAACCGATACCGCCAAGCCCAATGCATCAGAAATATTCTTCTCCAACGCCCGAGTATCAGCATCTTTCATGCCCGAACTGGCCACACGACCAGATTTAGATTTCTTAGGCGCTTTGGGTTTGGGTTCTTTGTCTGCCCGAACCAATGCTTCAGCGCCCCGAACAGACATACCTTCAGAAACAATTTTACGCGCTAAGCTCTCGGCATCAGGGTGACCAATAAGAGTACGTGCATGACCAGCAGATAAATCACCTTCCCCCACCAATGCCCGCACACTTTCAGGCAAGCCCAACAGGCGCAACAAATTGGCCACGTGAGATCGGCTTTTCCCAATGATTTTGGACAATTGTTCCTGAGTATAGGCGAATTGGTCCACCAAACGCTGATAGCCCATCGCCTCTTCAACAGCATTCAAATCTGCCCGCTGAACATTCTCAATGATAGCAATTTCCAAGGACTCATGATCACTGAGTTCTTTGACAATGACAGGTACCTTGTGTAGCTGCGCCCGCTGACTAGCACGCCAACGGCGTTCGCCTGCCACAATCTCATAAGATTGATCTTTTCCCGGCACCGGACGTACAACAATTGGCTGTAAAACACCCTTCTCACGGATAGAATCTGACAGATTTACCAGGTCTTCTTCTCGAAAATTCTGGCGTGGCTGAAAGGGATTGGGACGCAAAAACTCAATGGGCACTTCTTTAATGCCTCGGCGGCCTGCATCATTCGCATCCCCTAGTTCAAAGGCTGCGTCATCTCCAATGAGAGCGGCCAAACCGCGTCCTAAACGTGATTTTCCCTGTCCATCTTCGGCGTTCATAAGCCCTCCATTTCTTAACAAAATTGGCGTACGGGCTGCGGTATCACCAATTTATCCCCAATTAGCCCTACCCGGTAGTTCCGCAGAAAAGTCCCAATTTCTGCTGTTTTTCGCTCATTTTAGGCAAAAAATATTGTCGGTATGGCTAAATGTTAATAGTTTCAATAGGTTAAAGTAAAATCCTAAGAGTCCTAAGAGACTCGTTTAACGTGTACTCGAAATACATTGATTCCATTGCGTGTTTTCCAGTAGTGGTAGAAAAACCATCATGCTGCCGGTTTTGGAGCGAGCAATTTTTCGCGTGCAATCAGCTCTGCAGCCAATCTCAGATACGCTTGGCTACCCGTACATTTAAGGTCATAGACAATGGCCGGCTTACCGTAAGAGGGCGCTTCGGAAATACGCACATTTCTAGGGATCACCGTACGGTAAACCTTGTCGCCAAGATAAGACCGCACATCATCCTCCACTTGAGTAGAAAGGTTGTTTCGTTTGTCATACATCGTAAGCACGATGCCTTGAATATCCAAATCTGGATTCAAACTCGTCTTCACCCGCTCTACGGTGCGCAATAATTGGCTCAACCCTTCGAGCGCAAAAAACTCGCATTGCAAGGGCACCAAGATGGAGTCCGCAGCGGTCATTGCATTTATTGTCAAAAGATTGAGAGATGGCGGGCAATCAATAAGAATATAGGAATAAGGCCGCTGACTAACAGCTGCATCCCGGCCTTCGCGCGCATGACCCGACAAGGGCATCCGGTGAAGGGCGTCGCGTAACCGGTGGGAACGGCGAGATACACTACTCAACTCCAATTCCGCGCCCAGCAAATCCATGGTTGAAGGCATCAGGTCAAGACCCGGCACCTGCGTTGGAACAATTGCATCTTCGGCCAATAGAGTGCCTACCAAAACATCATAGGCAGAAACCACCCGCGCACTGCGTTCAACTCCAAAACCGGTGCTCGCATTACCTTGCGGGTCCAAGTCAATCACAAGAACGCGCTCTCCGACCGCTGCCAAAGCTGTGCCCAGATTAATAGCTGTCGTTGTTTTACCAACGCCACCCTTCTGATTAGCTAAAACCAGTACGCGCGGCTTAAGAGCACCTGCGACGATAGATTGGTTTTCAGTATTTTCAGACATATTCTGGCCACCTTGCTGGGACGGATCCCGTGAGGGAAAATCAGGAGTCGACATGGTGCAATCCTGTTACCTGAAGCACGACACCCGTCTCACTAGACTGGCTTTGCTCCATTTCACTATCAAATTTCCAATATTTGCGGGCCTGGGTCAATTCTTCACTGACCCCTTCCCCTTTTAAATAGAGGCCAATTGTCTTTTCTTGCCAAAATGGCTGGGAAAGCCCCAGAAGTTTTGGAAGCGGAGCCAAGGCCCGGGCAGTAATAACATCTGCTTTCAGATCAGTCAGGTGTTCAATACGAACAGAATGAACACTTGGCCGTACACCTGCCGCACGGCACGCTTCTCTGACAAAGGTACACTTGCGTTGGTCACTATCTACCAGATGAACATCCACTTCAGGCCGGTTTTCAGCCAACATAATGGCCAAAACAGCCCCAGGAAACCCGCCACCGCTCCCTAAGTCCACAAGTGTTTGCGGGCCTTCAGGAATTTTGACCAATAGCTGGGCACTATCGAGAAAATGGCGCTGCCAGAGATCATCCAAAGTCCCCTTAGAGACTAAATTGATCGCCTTTTGCCACTTAATCAGGACAGACTCGTATAACGAGAGTCGCTCAACTGTTTCACGTGAAACATCAGTAAACCGGAAAAAGGATTCCGCATCAATGACTTGCGGCATTTTTGGTATTCCTTAGCACTACTATCAAAAGTCGGGGAAATCAGCCAGCTTTCTGGCGGCGTTCTCGTTTAAGATATAGAAGTAATACAGTTAAAGAGGCCGGAGTAATACCCTCTAAACGTGAAGCCTGTCCTAATGAAGAAGGTTTTCCGCGCTCCAATTTGGCCCGCACCTCATTTGAAAGCCCCTTTACCAAGCCATAATCAAAGTCGGGCGGTATACGTAGGTTTTCATCACGCCGAAACGCCCGAATATCCGCATCTTGCCGACCTAGATAACCCGCATATTGGGCATCAATCTCCACTTGCTCCAGAATCTTTGTATCCAAAGCATTCAATTCCGGCCAAAGTTCCCGAATCTGGTCCATAGAGATTGTCGGATAGGCCATCAAATCAAATACACGGCGTCTCACCCCATCCTGATTGATCTTAAGCCCCGATTTGGCGAGTTCCGCCGGCGTTTTCTCCAAGCTCTCGGTCATTTTCCGTGCAGAAACTATGGAATTCATTTTCTGGGAGAACAAATCTCGCCGTTTAGAGCCCACTAACCCCACCGAGACTCCAAAATCAGTCAATCGCTGATCCGCATTGTCCGCTCTCAAGGTCAATCGGTACTCAGCGCGAGAGGTAAACATACGATAAGGTTCAGACACGCCTTTTGTGATCAAGTCGTCAATCATCACACCCAGATAGGAAGAGGCCCGGTCAAAAATCACATCACCACTGTCCGATACGGCCCGAGCCGCATTCAAACCAGCGATAAGCCCCTGCCCAGCCGCTTCTTCGTACCCGGTGGTGCCGTTGATCTGGCCCGCCAAATAGAGCCCTGCTTGTGACTTAGTCTCTAATGTCGCCAGCAATTCCCGCGGATCAATATAGTCATATTCAATTGCATAACCCGGCTGCAGGATCGAAACCTTCTCCAAACCAGGGATTGACCGAACAAATTTTTCCTGAACAGCCTCAGGTAGAGCCGTGGAAATCCCATTTGGATAGACCGTGTCGTCATCCAAACCTTCTGGTTCCAAAAAGATCTGATGGGTGTCGCGCTGAGCAAACCGAACCACTTTGTCCTCAATAGAGGGACAATAACGTGGCCCCAACCCTTCAATCATGCCCCCATACACCGGAGAATCCTTGAGATTTTCCCGGATAATATCGTGAGTGGCCGATAAAGTCCGTGTGATATGGCAATCAATCTGCGGCGTAGTGATTTTATCTGTCAAAAATGAGAAAGGTACCGGTGGATTATCCCCCGGTTGACGCTCAAGAGAGGCCCAATCGATGGTTTTCCCGTCAAGTCGAGGCGGCGTCCCGGTTTTAAGACGGCCAAGCTTGATACCCAATCCATAGAGGCGGTCAGAAAGGCCAAGCGCTGGCGCATCTCCTACACGTCCGGCAGGGGTTCTTTTATGACCAATATGGATCATTCCGCGCAGAAAAGTACCCGTCGTAAGAACCACTTTCGGCGCAAAATACGACGCGCCATCACCGGTAAGAACACCCCTTAAGACGCCCTCCTCAACAATCAGATCTTCAACCCCGCCCGCAATCACATCTAGATTGTCGTGATTGAGAATCTCAGACTGCATGGCATTGCGGTAAAGCTTCCGGTCACTTTGGGCGCGCGGTCCGCGAACTGCTGCCCCCTTGCGCCGATTGAGAAGACGAAACTGAATGCCAGCAACATCTGCGACCCGGCCCATCAATCCATCCAGCGCATCAATCTCTCTCACCAAATGCCCTTTGCCCAACCCACCGATAGCAGGGTTGCAGGACATTTCACCGATGGTCTCGATTTTGTGAGTTAGAAGAAGTGTTCGGGCACCAACGCGCGCAGCAGCACTCGCCGCCTCGCAGCCTGCGTGCCCACCACCAATAACAATGACATCAAAGCGATTTGTCATCACATCATCCTTTCAACCGGCTGGAGAGCGCTCTCTCCTCATTATGGACTCGGTTTGTTTCACGTGAAACATCACTTGCCAATACAAAAATCTCTAAACACCACATCAAGCAGCTCTTCGACGTCCACACGGCCGCTCAAACGGCCCAAAGCCCTCATGGCAAGCCGAATTTCTTCTGCTGCAAAAACCTCGTCCCCCCCAACTTTAACAATCTCAATGGCTACATCCAAATGAAGTTGGCAGGCCGATAGCTCATCCCGGTGGCGTTGGCGGGTAATTAACGCGGGCTCTCGCCCCTCAAACCGTTCTTGAACAAGCTTTTCCAGATCTCCCAAAAAGGCCTCAAGTCCAAGCCCTGTTTTGATAGAAATTCCGCAAAATCCTTCCGGAACCGAATCCAATGACTCTTTGCCTGGCGCCTTAAGATCCATCTTATTCAAAAGAGAAAAATCAAACTGCCCTCTTCCGGTAGGCCCCGAAACACTACCAGTAGGGCTCGATTTTAAGAATTCATTAGGATCCTGATCTCCACCAATAAGAAGGATAGTCAGATCGGCATTATCAGCCCGAGCAAGCGCCCGTTTCACCCCCTCTTTTTCAACAGTGTTTTCAGTTTCCCGAAGACCCGCCGTGTCCGCCAAAATCACGGGCATGCCAGCTAGATCAAGCCGAACCTCCACAATATCGCGAGTTGTCCCAGCTTCTTCAGAAACAATGGCCACGTCTCTACGCGCCAACCAATTCAACAAACTCGATTTACCGGCATTGGGAGGACCAATAATCGCGACATCAATCCCCTCTCGCACCCGCTCACCGCGAGTTCCATCGGCAAGCAGCGCATCAATCTCCTCCGACAGTGCCACCACGAGAGGCAAAACTGTCAAAGAAAGCCCTTCCGGCACATCATCTTCATCGACAAAATCAATATCGGCTTCCACATAAGCCAGCACTTTGATCAACCTCTGGCGCCATTCAGCACAGCGTGCTCCCAGCCCCCCAGACATCTGTTGCAAAGCTTGGCGCCGTTGCGCTTCCGTCTCCGCCTCGATCAGATCCCCGATGCCTTCAGCTTCCGTGAGATCAAACTTCCCGTTCTCAACCGCGCGCCGGGTAAACTCCCCTGCCTGCGCAGACCGAAAACCGTCCAACTGCCCAAGTGCACTCAGGACAGACCCCACAACATTTGGTCCCCCGTGAATTTGAAATTCTGCGCAATCTTCCCCGGTAAAACTAGCCGGACCCGCAAACCACAACACCAATGCCTGATCCAAAGTCTCCCCAGATTGAGGATCACGTAATGTGCGAAACAACGCCTGTCGCGCGGGCCCCGGCCCCTGTCCAGACAAAGCAACCACAGCCTGATGAGCCAAAGTTCCAGAGACACGAATAACAGCCACACCGGCTTTTCCGCGTCCGCTTGAAAGTGCAAAAATTGTTTCCATTCCGAATCGACCCACAAACCGCCCCGAAAGAAAATCTCCCGATGGACCGCTTTCCCTATATTCTCAAACCCATAGGCTCAACCAACAACCCATCGCTCACCCAATCAGCCGCAAACGACACGGAAATACTTTGCCAAACCTAGACAAAAACCACTTAGCAGAAGAGACCAGCCCTTACCTGCTACAGCACAAAGATAATCCAGTTCATTGGCACCCTTGGGGCGACAAAGCCCTCGAGCTAGCCAAAACAACGGGAAAGCCAATCCTATTGTCGGTTGGCTATGCCGCGTGTCACTGGTGCCACGTTATGGCGCACGAAAGTTTCGAAAACCCTGAAACCGCCGCCCTCATGAATGAACACTACATCAATATCAAAGTAGACCGTGAAGAGCGCCCGGATATAGATGCGATCTATATGGAAGCGCTCCATCATCTGGGACAACAAGGCGGATGGCCGCTGACCATGTTCCTAACCCCGGCTGGGGATCCCTTTTGGGGAGGGACGTATTTTCCCCCAGCGCCCAAATACGGGCAGCCAAGTTTCCCAAATCTGCTTCTTGAAATCGCGCGCATCTTTAAAGAGGAACCAGAAAAGGTCCAGAAAAATCGGCAAGCTCTTCTCGGCGCCCTGCGATCTGCACCCATTAGTGACCCAAAAGCACCGCCTGTAGATATGGCGCTAAAGGTCGCAGAGCGGCTTTTGCCCTCCATGGACCCGGTAAATGGCGGCCTAACGGGCGCCCCTAAGTTTCCCCAAGCAGCTTTATTGGAACTATTGTGGCGCGCCTACCTCTCAACAAATGACGAGAAATATGCGGCCCCCGTTCAAACCGCCCTCAATCATATGAGCGAAGGTGGCATCTATGACCACCTCAGAGGAGGCTTTTCCCGCTATTCGGTCGATGCTGGATGGTTAGTTCCCCACTTCGAAAAAATGCTCTACGACAACGCCCTTCTCCTATCTCTGATGACATTGGTCTGGCAGCACACCAAAGACCCGCGCTACGCAGCTCGTATTGCCCAAACAATCGACTGGGTTTCCCGTGAAATGATCACCCAGAATGGCGCCTTTGCAGCAAGCCTCGATGCTGACTCTGAAGGGGTAGAGGGAAAATTCTACGTCTGGTCAGCTGCTGAAATCCAAACGATTTTGCAAAACGACGCAGCCCTATTTGGAAATGCCTATGACGTCTCTGTCGCTGGAAACTGGGAAGAAGCAAATATTCTCAATCGTCTGGCTCATGCCGATGCCCCCTTTGACACCCAATTAGATACCCAGCTTGCTCCCCTTCGCGCCCGCCTCATGGCAGTCCAAGACACCCGCATTCGCCCCGCATGGGATGACAAAGTTCTAACCGACTGGAATGGCCTCATGATAAAGGCCCTCGCAGAAGCCGGCCAAACCTTTGACCAACCAGACTGGATTACCCTCGCCAAAACAGCCTACCAAGCCATCTTGCGTGATATGACCCCAGGAGGCCGCCTCGCCCACGCCTGGCGCCAAACCGTCGATACCCCGGGCCGTGCTCAACATAAAGCCATGTCCGACGGTCTCGCCAATATGATAGGCGCCGCTCTCACTCTATTTGAAATAGAGACAGACGAAACTTATCTGGAAAATGCCAGCACGTGGGCCCGTGAGCTCGACGATCATTATTGGGATCAAAAAGACGGCGGCTATTTTTTCACAGCCGATGATGCAGAGGGACTTATCCGGCGCACACGCACGGCCAATGATGGCGCCATGCCGGCCGCAAATGGCACAATGATCGCCAATCTGAGCCGCCTTTATGCCGCCACCGGGGAAGAAAACTACCGCCACAAAGCTGAAAAAACACTGGAAGCCTTTTCTGCAGATGTCAGCAAAAACGCCTTTCCTCTGGGCACCTATCTGACCAGCCTCGACACCTACCTCAATCTCACCCAATTTATATTGGTCCTGCCCTCCCCTGACACACGTGAAACAATCACCCAATCAACTAAAGAAGATCAATTTCGGCAGGAAGTTTTCGCCCTCTCCTGTCCCACACGGTTTTTCATGACCGTAAAAACGTCCCAGCCCCTACCATCCCATCATCCAGCTTCTGGCAAAACCTGCCTTAACAACGAGCCAACCCTCTACATATGTCAGGGAACTCTGTGTTCAGCTCCCCTAACAGACCCAACCCAACTTAAGACAGCCCTTGCTCAATTTTCACCTGACGCTGCTTAATCTCCAAGATAGAGTGCCATCAACAATTCAATAGGCGACACAACGCCCCAATCCCCTAGGAGAAAATTGTGAGCGGACAAACAATCCAAATTGACGGCCCAGACGGCACATTTAGCGGCTACCTTGCCCTCCCAAAAGGCGGCAAAGGCCCTGGAGTTGTGGTTCTCCAAGAGATTTTCGGGGTCAATGAAGTTATGCGTGATATCGCAGACAATCTTGCCGCCCAAGGCTACGTCGCCTTATGCCCAGACCTGTTCTGGCGTATTGAGCCCGGCATCGATATCACTGATAAAACCGATACTGAAATGGCACGCGCCTTTGAACTCTTCGGCACATTCGATATGGAAACCGGGATCAAAGATGTCGCAGCAACAATCAGCCATTTGCGCACCCTCGACGCCTGCACAGGAAAAGTAGGCGCTGTTGGATATTGCCTGGGCGGCATGATGGCCTATCTCACCGCAACCCGCACAGACATCGATGCATCAGTCGGTTTCTACGGCGTTAATATTCAAACCTTGCTAGATGAAGCCAGCAACATCAAAAAACCACTTGCTCTTCACATTGCCGGGAACGACGAATTTGTCCCAGCCGAAGCACAAGACCAAATTGTCAGCGGACTGGCAGACAACAAACTTGTTGAACTGTTCCAATACCCAGGCCGCGACCACGCCTTTGCCAGAACCGGCGGCACACATTTCCATCAGGTAGATGCAGATAGCGCGAATACACGGACCTCAAATTTCTTCAAAAAGAATTTGGGATAAAAAAATAGGGCCAAGGGTTTTTCAAAAACCTTTGGCCATTTTTAATCCGTATCCGAATCAATGCGCTAAACCCCTTATACGTATTGGCCTATAGGCTCGCAGACTATTTCAATATTTTGGATCGGATCCGAATCTGTTGATCCAAGAGGCCAAACCAAAAACACCAACACTCACCACCAAACAACAGAGGCACCCGATGACAAAAGCAATCCGCATAAGCGAACCCGGTGGTCCCGAAAAAATGAAGCTCGTGGACATCACCCTAGATGAACCCGCACCCGGACACGTCAAAGTTCGCCACACCGCAATCGGTGTCAACTTCATCGACACCTATCACCGCTCCGGCCTCTACCCAATTCCCTACCCTTCAGGCATTGGCCTTGAAGCCGCCGGTGTTGTTACAGCCTTAGGCGACGGCGTAACCCATCTCAAAGTTGGCGACCGCGTTGCTTACGGCTCGGGACCCTTAGGTGCTTACTCCGAAGAACAAAACACATTTGCCGCCCGGGTTGCAAAAATCCCAGACGCTGTGAGTGATGAAGAAGCCGCCTGCCTGATGATGAAAGGCATGACCGTCCGCTATCTCTTCAAAGGCACATATAAAGTAAAATCTGGCGACACCATTTTGTTCCACGCCGCCGCCGGTGGCGTTGGCCTCATCGCATGCCAATGGGCAAAAGATTTAGGCGTCACCCTAATTGGTACCGTCAGTACGGAGGAAAAAGCTGAACTGGCAAAAGCCAACGGCTGTGCCCATGTGATCAATTACAGTCACGAAGACATCGCCACACGCGTGAAAGAAATCACCGACGGCAAAGGCGTGCCAGTTGTCTATGACGGTGTTGGCAAAGACACATTTGTTGCGTCTCTTGATTGCCTACAACCGCGCGGCCTCCTCGCCAGTTTTGGTAATGCGTCAGGCCCCGTCACCGATGTAGATCTGGGCATTCTAGCGACCAAGGGCTCCCTCTATGTCACTCGCCCGACAATGATCCACTACACAATGACCCAAGAAGATTTTGATGAAACTGCTGCAGACGTATTTGACGCCGTTGCCCGCGGTGCCATAAAAGCAAACATCAATCAAAGATATCCACTCTCTCAAGCAGCGCGCGCTCATGAAGATTTAGCGGCGCGAAAAACCACCGGCGCCAGCATTTTATTGCCAGGTAGCTAATACTGATAAATGAAAAGAAAAAGGCCTGTCATCATCTGACAGGCCTTTTACTAATCTAACAAAGCTAGAGTCCAATAGTCACAATATGACTCACACGGATGAACTTACGTATTCATGCTATCGAAGAACTCATCATTACTTTTTGTTTGGCGCAATTTATCGAGCAAGAACTCGATTGCGTCCACAGTACCCATCGGATTGAGAATACGGCGCAGCACGTAAATTTTCTGCAACGTGACTTTGTCGGTAATAAGCTCTTCTTTCCGCGTACCAGACTTAAGAATATCGATCGCTGGGAAGACCCGCTTGTCAGCCACTTTACGGTCCAGAATAACTTCAGAGTTACCCGTCCCTTTAAACTCTTCAAAAATCACTTCATCCATACGGCTGCCCGTATCGATCAACGCCGTCGCAATAATTGTCAGAGACCCGCCCTCTTCAATATTACGAGCAGCACCAAAGAAACGCTTAGGACGTTGCAGCGCGTTCGCATCAACACCACCAGTCAGCACTTTACCTGAACTTGGCACGACAGTGTTATAGGCACGGCCCAATCGTGTAATGGAATCGAGCAAGATGATAACATCACGGCCGTGCTCTGTTAGGCGCTTGGCTTTTTCAATCACCATTTCAGCAACCTGCACGTGACGAACAGCTGGCTCATCAAAAGTGGAAGAAACAACTTCCCCCTTCACCGAGCGTTTCATATCCGTCACTTCTTCTGGACGTTCATCAATCAGTAAAACGATCAAATAACATTCAGGGTGATTAATTGAAATGGAATGCGCAATGTTTTGCAGCAGCACCGTTTTACCAGTACGCGGCGGCGCCACGATCAAGGCTCGCTGGCCTTTACCAAAAGGCGCCACAATATCAATCACCCGCGCTGATTTATCCTTCAGCGCTGGGTCTGCAACTTCCATATTGAGTTTTTCGTCCGGATAAAGCGGCGTCAAATTATCAAAGTGAACTTTGTGGCGCACCAACTCAGGATCTTCAAAATTGATGGAATTGACTTTCAGCAGGGCAAAATACCGCTCGCCGTCTTTAGGTCCGCGAATATCCCCTTCAACCGTATCTCCGGTACGCAACGCAAACCGACGAATTTGGCTCGGGCTCACATAAATATCGTCTGGACCGGGCAGATAGTTGGCTTGGGAGGATCGCAGAAATCCAAAGCCATCTTGTAGTACTTCCATCACCCCTAAGCCGATAATATCAATCTCTTGCTCAGCCAGTCTTTTCAAAATAGCAAACATCAATTCTTGCGTCCGCAAGGTGCTCGCATTTTCAACCTCTTGCTCTTCGGCAAAAGAGAGCAATTCGGTTGGAGACTTAGCTTTAAGGTCGAGCAGTTTGACTTGCGACATGAAAATTCTCTGACTTAGATAGATAAATGGCGGGAAATGGAAAGATCAGTTTTGCCACAGCGCCGACAGGAAAAAACACCAAATCAACTGGAAACAAATTGTGTGACAAAAGACGGGTCTAAAATGAGATCGTTTGAAAATTCAACTTCAATTTTTTGCCGTCTACGTGAAAACCTTCACGGAATAAAGGGACAAAAAGAAGCTGAAGAAAGGAAGGCAGTAGAAAGGAAATAGCGACATCAGGTTCGCGCAAGTAAATCCTCACAAAGCCCAATTCGATATCGATAAATGCTTATAGCCGAGTTTTTCCCAAAGGGAAAGACTAAGATCAAAGCCAGAAAGATCCTCATCCCTCTGCCTGATCCCTCAGCTCAATCTCTCAAAATGGGCGGACAATGACCATAATGACGATGAAAATAGTCAAAACAGGCGGAATTTCATTCATCATACGCAATGTACGCGATGTATAAGGCCGCTCATCCCGCGCAAATGCTTTGCGCCACCGGGATAAAAACCCATGATATCCAGCCATAATGAAAACCAGCGCCAATTTCACATGGATCCAACCATCTGACCAATCAATGACCCCAGGTGTCAAAAGCAACAAAATACCAAAAAGAAAAGCAGCCCCCATCGCAGGATTAATAATCCGCCGCAGTAAAAGCTCTTCCATCTTTTTGTAATTCTCAGAGAGCTCTGATCCAACCGCACTTTCACGGTGATAAACATAGAGGCGCGGCAAATAATACATGCCCGCCATCCAAAAAATCACCGAAATCACATGAAAAGATTTCACCCAAGGGTAGATAGACGACAGGCCATCAAAAAACATCTCGCTCATAACACCCTCGTCTCACCCATTCCAAAACCAATTAGGACCTACCAGCAACCACGTCATGCGCCGCACACTCATGGCCCCCCTGACAAATTGCTGTCGATGAAGCTGGATCCAGACTTAACGCATCACGGACCAATTTGCCAAGTGCGCGAATAAACGCAGGCTCTGTCCCAATGGCCCCAACCCGTAGATAGGGAGACACGCCAACGTCTCGTGCAAGCGCCCCATATTCAATATCTAACTCAACAAGCGTCTCTGAATGCTCAGTTACAAAAGCAATCGGCGCTATTACAACAGCTTTGCCGTCAGCACCCGCCCGCCTAATTTCATCTTCAGTAGACGGCCCAATCCATTCCATCGGCCCCACCCTACTTTGATAACAATCAAGCCAATCCAATTCCGCCATACCCAAACCATCCACAATAGCTTGGCAGGTTTGGCGAACATGGTTTTGATAAGGGTCGCCGTCGTCCACTACAGATTTTGGCAGCCCGTGGGCCGAAAGCAGCAACCGAACATTTTCCAACCCACCCGCTTTAAGAATGGCTTCTTCAACAATAGGTTTGATCAAATTCACTTGGCCCTGAACAAAGCCCGGCTCTTTTGGATAACAACACACAATATGAGGCGTTTGATCCAAGCCACCCGCACGCGCCGCCCGGCCCCATTCTTTCAATGAACTCTCAGTGGTTGTGGTCGAATACTGCGGATAAAGCGAGAGCAATACAATATCATCAGCTCCCCACGCTTGAACCTCTTTCACAGCTTGATCTGAAAACGGATGCCAATACCGCATGGCGACAAAGCATTTTGCCTCAAATTCAGACGCCAAATCAGCCTCAAGGCTAACACCCTGCTCAAGCGTCAAAGGCACTATTGGAGACCCGCCTCCCATTTGCTGGTAAATTTCACGCGCAATGGGCGCACGCCGAGAAGAAATCATCTTTGCAATAAACCAGCGTACCGGGTTGGGCAAACGAATGATGGCGGGATCCCGAAACAGATTAAACAAAAAGGGCTTCACCGCATCAAGACGATCTGGTCCACCCAAATTCATCAAAACAACAGCTACTTTCCTTTTTGAAGGATCTGCTTGTGTCACGGCTTCCAGCCCTTCACCAGCTCAACAAGTTCACCCACATGTTCTGGCGGCGTATGCGGCACAATTCCGTGGCCCAAATTGAAGACAAAGGGACCATGGCCCAGCGTATCTAAAATATGGAGCGCGCTTTTCCGCATTGTTTCCCCACCAGCAACCAATGCAAGAGGATCCAAATTCCCCTGCACTGTTCCCAAGGGTTGCAATACTTTTGCCGCCCACACAGGATCAACCCCTGTATCAATACTGATCGCATTAATGCCGGTTTCCCGAATATAGGTTTCGTAAGAAGCCCCAACACCTTTTGGAAAGCCAATAACCGGCACATTTGGACACTGATCAGCTAACCGAGCCCGCAGCCGGCGCATAGGTTCTAAGCACCATTTACGGAAAAACGGCGCAGGCAAACTACCCGCCCACGTATCAAAAACCTGCAAAGCCTCAGCACCTGCCACCACCTGAGCAATCAAATAGTCTCCGGTCACTTCTGTAAGCAAATCAATTAATCGCTGGAAAGCCTCTGGATCACTATATCCCAGAGCTTTAGCCGCCCCCTGATCAGGAGAACCCCGTCCCCCCACCATGTAGGTAGCGACAGTCCAAGGAGCCCCTGCAAAGCCTATGAGAGCGGTTTCATCAGGCAAGGCGGCCCGCAATCCAGAAATAGTTTTAAAAACCGGCATGAGATGATCAAGAACCCGGTCCCCATCAAGCGCGTCAATTTGAGCAGCTGTGGTAATCGGTTCCAAGACAGGGCCAACGCCCTCTTCAAATCGAACATCTTGGCCCAATGCATCTGGGATAACCAAAATATCAGAAAACAAAATCGAGGCATCAAATCCAAATCGACGAATTGGCTGCAAGGTCACTTCAATGGCATGTTCTGGTGAGTAGCATAAATCCAGAAAACTCCCCGCTATCGCCCGGCGTTCTTTGTACTCAGGCAAATATCGTCCAGCTTGGCGCATCAACCAAATGGGGGGTCTATCTACAGGCTCTCCTCTAAGAGCTTTGAGAAAGCGCTTTTCACTTGATTGCATAGCAGTGGATGGTGCGGCTGGGTTCGATGTCATTGGAACTCACTGAGTTTCTTCTCGGCCCCTTAAAGGACCTTGAGGTTTTGGCGTTTGATAAGCTGCAAAGTAATATAGGAAACAAAAAAAAGGATAGGCAGCGAAATATTCTGAGCAATGTATATCAGGGAAACGAAAAGCAGATCCAATTTCCAGAAGAATTTTTATATCTATAGGTAGTGGTAGTAGTAGTACCCTGTGAATAAGGAGGATTATTTTTTGAACATCTTTTATTCACATTTATGGAGCCTTTCTAAAGCACTTTCAGATTATTCAAACTGTCATTATTGTCGCGTCGGATAGAATTGGATTCCATGAGGAGTCTCAAGCACCTCGCCTGTGCAAAATACCCATGTGGATAAGTATATCAATGGGGACAAGTAAAGCACTACCGCCAAGACATACCTTTATCCCCATGTTCCCCAAGTCAACGAGTCCGGTTTTCAAGGGACTCATGAAAGTGTGAATGAACCCGGGATGGCCAAGTAGGGCCAAATGACCCTGTTTATATCTTGCGACTTTTCCACGTTTTCCACAGCTATCCACAGGTCCCTACCAAAGTATGACCGGCGACAATCAGAGGTTAATTTCAGAGCCTTTTGTGAGTCTTTTCAAAACCTTATGCAGGGCTAGGGAAACTTCAGCTGTTTCCCGAAGTGGTCGACTTTAATATTTCCTCCCACATTTCCTCCCACATTTCCTCCCACGGAGGCGGCTACTGGCTAGCTTTTGGTGCGAACTGTCGATATTTTACGACGCATCAACAGTCAGGACAGTTTATGGCAACGCGCCGCATTTTCCATCTCCACCTTTTATCAGACGCAACCGGTGAAACTTTGAATGCGGTGGCGCGTGCAGCTTGCGCCCAATACGAGGATGTGCGTCCCGTAGAGCATATTTATGCGTTGGTGCGCGGCCCAAAGCAGTTAGATCGCGCCATAAGAGAAATTGAAGCAGCGCCTGGCATTGTGATGTTCACGATGGTCAACGAGGAGCTGCGCGATAAGTTGGTGCGTAAATGTGCTGAATTGGAAATACCCTGTATTTCAGTATTGGACCCCGTAATCGGCGCCCTTGGCTCCTATCTGGGTCGCGAAATTTCCAACAAGCCCGGTGGCCAACACGCCATGAACGCAGAGTATTTTGAACGCATCGAAGCGCTTAATTTCACGATGGCCCATGATGATGGACAAGAGACTGGCGACATCAATGAAGCCGATGTGGTTTTAATTGGTGTGTCGCGGACCTCAAAAACACCGACATGTATTTATCTGGCAAACCGCGGCATCAAGGCGGCCAATATTCCCTTGGTTCCCAACGTGTCGTTGCCCGACAGTCTGATGGAGGCGAGCAATCCCCTTATCGTGGGCTTGATTGCCAATCCAGAGCGTTTAGTGCAAATCAGAAAAAACCGTCTTCTCTCTCTTAATCAGAAAGAAGAAACAGAATACATCGACAAAAAATTGGTGACAGATGAAGTCGCCCAAGCCCGTCGGCTTTATAACAAGCACGGCTGGGCAACCATTGATGTGACCCGCCGTTCCATCGAAGAAACCTCGGCGGCCGTGCTCAATTTATATTCTCGTCATCGCCAAAATACGATGCCAAGTCTGGCGGATGATTGATTTCCATGAATGTACCAACACCCCTCATTTTAGCCTCTGGCAGTCAAGTGCGCGCGCGTCTTTTGGCCGATGCGGGCGTGCCATTTGAGGTCAAAGTTTCAGCGGTGGATGAAGCGCGGGCAAAGGAAAATTTTCCAGACCCCTCCAATGGAACGGCCTTAGCCCAAGAGCTGGCGAGGCTCAAAGCGAAAGCTGTGTCGAAAAATTTTCCAAACCATTTTGTCCTCGGTGCAGATCAAGTGCTGACCTGCGAGGAGCGCCAATTTGATAAAGCTGAAACCAGCCATCAGGCTGCTGAAAATCTAAAATTCCTACGCGGCAAAACGCACACACTTCATAGTGCCGTCTGTATTGTCAAAAACGGTGAAGCAGTCTGGCACCACAATGATACGGCCCATCTCACCATGCGCGATTTTACCGACGCATTTTTGGCAGACTATTTGGAAGCTGCCGGAGACACCATTTTAAGTAGTGTGGGCTGTTACCTGTTGGAGAGTACAGGCACTCAATTATTCGACAAAATCGACGGCAATTATTTCACCATATTGGGCCTGCCTTTGCTGCCTGTATTGGAGTTTGCCCGTCTTCAAGGAATACTTAAAACATGACCGCATCCAGCACTGCCAAAAACAAAGTTGTGGTCATGGGATGGCCCATCACTCACTCCCGCTCCCCACTTATCCATTCTCATTGGATCAAAACTTACGGTGTTGCCGATGCTGCTTATGAAAAGCTGGCGGTCAAACCCGAAGACCTCGTGTCGACGTTGGCGCAATTTAGCAAGCTGGGATATATCGGCGCCAATGTCACAGTACCGCACAAAGAAACCCTGTTTCAGTGGTTGCTGGAAAAGCACCATGTTGATGAGAGTGCAAGACAACTTAAAGCCGTCAATACATTGGTTAAGACACCAGATGGATGGGAAGGCCGCAACACCGATGGTTATGGTTTTATGGCCAATCTTGCCGATCGGTTGAAAAACTTCGATCCTCAAAAAGGCCCTGCTCTCATTTTGGGTGCAGGGGGTGCGTCGCGTGCCATCGTGGCCGCCTTAGCACGGGCAGGCGTGCCTGAAATGCGTATTGCCAATCGAACAAAAACGCGCGCACAACACCTCGTCGATGACTTAAGTGTAGACGCCAAAATTATCGATTGGGAAAATTTAGGTGAGGGCATGAAAGAAGCCGCCTTAGTCGTCAATACCACGTCCTTAGGGATGAGCGGCATGGACCCACTTACTGTAGATTTAAGCGCCCTTCCCACTGATGCTGCCGTGACAGATATTGTCTATGCTCCGCTTGAAACCGACCTATTAGCGCAGGCGCGCAAACGGGGAAACCCGGTGGCCGATGGCTTAGGCATGTTGCTCCACCAAGCCGTCCCTGGTTTTGAAGCCTGGTTTGGCGTGCGCCCAGAAGTCACAGAAACATTGCGAACATTGATCTTAAAAGACCTAGGAGAAGCCTAATGTTATTGATCGGATTGACGGGGTCCATCGGCATGGGCAAATCTGAAACCGCCAAAATGTTTGTCAGCCACGGCGTCCCGCTTTATGACGCCGACGCAGCGGTTCACAAAATTTACGCACCCGGTGGGCAAGCTGTTGCTCCCTTGTCTGAGGCATTTGAAAACATTCAAAATGCCCAAGGCGGGATTGACCGTGAAGCTCTGTCCAAACAAGTCCTTGGCAATGGGGATGCGATGAAAAAATTGGAAGCAATTGTGCACCCATTGGTGGGCAAAGCGCAGCTTGAATTCATCAGCCAAAATTTGGAAAACAAAACACCCATGGTGGTGTTGGACATTCCCCTTCTGTTTGAAACTGGCGGGAAAAGCCGGGTGGACGTTATTGTTGTTGTCTCCGCTCCCTATGCGCTACAGCGCGAACGTGTTCTGAAACGGCCCGGCATGACAGTGGAAAAATTTGACGCCATTCATGCCAAACAAGTCCCCGATAAAGATAAACGAGCAGGCGCTGACTTTGTGATAGAAACTGACAAAGGGTTAGAACACGCCGAACAAGAAGTAACGTCCATCATTGCAGCGCTTAAAGACCGTAAAGGTAGCGTGCTGGAAAAGATGAGGGGGCAGGCGTGATCACTCGGCGGGCGGTAAAAAACACGGGAGCGGGGAAAAATGCGTGAGATAGTACTCGATACCGAGACCACAGGTATCAGCCCGGCAAAGGGCCACAGACTTATTGAAATTGGCTGTGTGGAACTTGAGAACCATGTACCAACCGGCCAAGTCTATCATGAATACATAAACCCGCAGCGTGATGTGGAAAAAGGCGCTTTTGAGGTCCACGGCCTCTCAACAGAATTTCTGTCTGACAAGCCGCTCTTTGCAGATTTGGCAGCCGGTTTTCTGGAGTTCATCGGCGACACGCCCTTGATCATTCACAACGCCCCCTTTGACATGGGCTTTTTGAACGCTGAATTGACCCGCCTCAACCATCCTGATTTTCCCAACGAATTGCCCATGGATCAGGCAATCGACACGCTGAAAATGGCGCGTCAAAAATACCCCGGCGCGCAAAATTCTCTCGATGCTCTGTGCCGCCGCTTTGGTGTGGATAATTCAGGCCGCGAAAAACACGGTGCCCTTCTCGATAGTGAATTGCTTGCCGAAGTTTATTTGGAACTTATTGGGGGGCGCCAGCCCGGACTGCTCGAAATGGGTGGTGATTCAAAAACCTCTGGGGCCAGCGGCATTGGGGGCGCATCGCTCTCAAAGCTGTCCCGTCAAACGCCGCGCTCAGCGCCGCTGCCAACAGCTCTCACAAGTGATGAGCAAGCAGCTCATGAGGATTTTGTTGCGGGCTTTAAATCTACAGCTCTTTGGAAAGAGCTGTAGGTCCAAAAAAATTGGGCCATTCCCGCATGGAAATGGCCCAACAAAATCTTAGATCAAAGAGGCGTGCCCTTAAGCATTGCCAACAGTTGATTGTGCTTCTGACATTTGCTGACGATACAACAACGCAAAATCGATCGGGTCGATCATCAGCGGCGGGAAGCCACCATCGCGTGTTGCATCAGCCACAATGCGGCGTGCGAACGGGAAGATCATGCGCGGGCATTCAATCAACAAGACAGCCTGCATGCTTTCTTGTGGAATGTTTTCCAAGCGGCAAATACCGGCATAGGTAAGTTCTACGATGAAAATTGGTGTGTCAGCTGCATTGGCTTCGACGCTGAGTTTAATTTCAACTTCAAAGTCAGTCTCAGACAAACCGCGTACACCCACATCAACATTCACTCCAATTTTTGGCGCTTCAGATTGTGGTGTCAAAGACTGGGGAGCCCCAGGGTTTTCAAAAGACATGTCTTTGATGTATTGGGTGATAACCCGCAACTGGGGAGCAATTTGCTCGTCCGCAGCCATGCTGCCATTTTCAGAACCAGATTGATCATTCTCGGCCATGTGCCGCAGCTCCTTTAGATAAACATAGGTGTAAAGCGTCCCCAAAAAATTCGACAGGACGTAAATATCAGATGAGTTGGCTATCATGGAAAAGCGTAACAAACAAGCAGGTCACCCGTGCTTTGCTTAACTCAATTCCAACTCGGTAAACGCCTTAACGGCGCGGAGGTGTTCCCTCATCAGGCTCAATCTCTTCTGCTTCCCCCTCAATGACCATGCCATTTCCAGAGCGACCATCCGGGCGTCTTCCAGAAGGTTGAGCTGTCTCATCAGGCCGCCCCTCGCCTGAATAGGTAAACGGGTCGGGGCCTTCTCCGTCAAACTCAGGATCAATAGGGCGCATCCGTTGAACAGCCCGCGCCGCCAAAGAATGACGCACAGCAGGGATCATTAATAAAAACCCAATGCCATCGGTGATGAAACCCGGGACCAAAAGCAAGATGCCGCCGATCACCAAAAAGAAACCATGCAGCATTTCAGCTACCGGCACTTCATTGCGCGCCATTTTACGCTGCGCTTCCATCAAGGTCGCAAGGCCTTGTTGGCGGATAAGAGCTGTACCAATGAGCGCGGTTAAAATGACAGTCGCAATCGTTGGCCATAGCCCAATCCAATCACCGACTTCAATGAAGACGACAATTTCTCCGAGCGGAATGCAAAGAAACAGGAAGAAAAGGAGCAGGGGCATAGGAAAACCTTTAGAAATCGGCAAATACAGCGGCGAACAGTGGCCACAGCCTCTATTTTGGCATAGCTTAGACAAAAGACATATGACTTAAAGAGGAGGTGGGGTGAACCAACCGCACCTCAGAAAGGACCTATCAAAATGGGGAGTGAATTTGATCCTCTGACCCTTATCTTATTGATCGTCGCCGTCGTGGTGATTTTCAAATTGCGCAGCATATTGGGTGAGCGCACTGGTCACGAACAGCCTCCTCAGGAGAAGTCAGCTTTCGACAAAGTCAAAAAGGAACAGGCGGACGCAGGTTCCACGCTATCAGGTGATAATGTCATTCCTCTACCCGGCCAAACACGCTCCATGCCAACGCGCGAAGATGTCGTCAATATTGGTATGAGAAGTGACCTGCCCGGTTTAACTGAGATTGCGCAAGCAGATCGTAGTTTCGATGCCGGAACGTTTGTCTCTGGAGGCCGTGTTGCCTATGAAATGATTGTCACAGCCTTTGCCTCTGGCAATCGTGGTGTGCTGCAGGGCTTGTTGAGCCAGACCGTGTTTGAAAATTTTGACTCTGTTATTTCAGGCCGTGAAACACGTGGTGAAACCGTGGAAATGGAATTCATTGGCTTGGATCAATCTGAAATTGTCAGTGCCAAACTGGAAGGGTCAAAGGCTGTTATTACAGTTGAATTTGATAGTTCCTTTACGCAATCGATCAAAAATGAAGACGGCCAAGTGATCGACGGAGACCCAATTACCGTGCGTAAAGTGCGGGACATTTGGACATTTGAGCGCGACTTGGCAACCCAAGATCCCAACTGGCGTGTTGTGGCGACTGAATCAGGCTCTTAAAAATGCGCAGAACTCTGCCCTTTACGAGCGGTGCACGGGGCGTGAAGGCGCTCATGTCTCTCGCAATGTCACCGGTAATGCCTGTGACAATGTTTTGGGCCTTGGCGGCATGCAGTGGGGAAGACATGTCTAAATCATCACCGCAAACATCCCAAGTTGAAGAGGTAGATCAACAAGACCCGATCTGGCAGCAGGTGCCTTTTAGCGCTCTGCCCGGTTGGCAGTCTGACGACCTTTCGGGGGCCTTGCGCGCTTTTCAAAAAAGCTGCGCTGTCATCCTAAAAAAATCGCCATCTGCACCGCTTGACGGCAAAACAGGGGCCGCTATTCCCTACGGTGTGGCCCAAGATTGGCAACCCCTTTGCCAGCAAGCCCAGTCCGTTAAAGCCACCAACACGGCAGTGCGCGCCTTCATCGAGGCCTCCTTCACACCGCTGCTCATTACGGATAAGAAACGACCTCAGGGTCTTTTTACAGGTTATTACGAACCCGAAATAAATGCCTCGAGAACGCCCAGCGCTCAATATGCGACCCCGTTCCTCGCCAAGCCCTCAGATCTTCTGACCCTCAAGTTGGAACAGTTTGATCCCAGCCTAAAAGGTAAAACCATTCGGGGCCGCGTAGAAGCAGGTCGCTTCATTCCCTACCATGAGCGCGCAGAAATCGATGCGGGTGCTTTGAATGCACAGCCGCTCGCACTGGCATGGGCAAAGGACCCCATCGATGTCTTTTTTGCCCATATCCAAGGCTCTGCACGCCTAAAATTGGATGACGGCTCAGTAACGCGTATGGCCTTTGCCGGAAAAAATGGCCGTCCCTACAGAGCTATCGGTCGCGATTTGGTGGCGCGAGGGGCAATCCCCCAAGATCAGGTCTCCATGCAGTCAATCCGCGCGTGGTTGGCTCAAAACCCCGGCTCTCGAGATGAAATCCTGCACCTCAATCCGTCCTACATATTTTTCCGCGAAGTCGCCATCAAGGACAATGATCTAGGTCCTCCCGGCGCTGCCAATATTCCCCTAACGCCCTATCGCTCGCTGGCGGTGGACCGTGCCGTTCATCCGCTCGGCGCGTTGATGTGGTTAGACAGTCGTGAACCCGGCCAAAACGGCACCCAACCATCCCTCCCGTTCCAACATCTCATGGTTGCCCAAGACACCGGCTCGGCGATCAAAGGTAATGTACGCGGCGACATCTTTTTTGGATCAGGTGCTGGGGCAGGCGCATCGGCTGGTCATATGGCAATGCCGGGACAGCTCTATACGCTCGTTCCAAAGCACCTTGTGGCCCGCCCCTAACGCAAACCATCAACAGCGTGTGGATCAAAATGTGCATAGTCACTCTTGCGTCATAAAGACGTCAGATCGGCTCAAAGCAAGCCTATACGTTTAATGTTTTGCAGCTAATATGCCCGTCATGGGCCCCCTTTTGGAACGTCTAAAGCAGGATCTATGAGTAAACGCCGGCGCAGCCGCACTCTCAGCCCCGAAGAAAAAAGCCTGTGGCGCACGGTCGCCAGCAGCACGGTCCCGCGCGCCGGTCGTTCCTTAGAAAAATCATTGGCTCAATCCTTCACGGAAGCCATGGACTTGGCCAAAGATAGGGATCCTGACCAAGAAATGTCCGTGTCAGGCCCCCAGACCACTCCGACCAAGAAGACAAATTCTAAGCGATTGATCAAAGCACTGGATAAAGAGGTCGCTCCGCGACCATCGGTCGCCCAGCGCCGATTACCTGATGAAATGCGCCCCCTGCGGGCTAAATTGGGTCCCGCAAAAGTACCACCACCCCTCACAGGGCTAGACCGCAAGTTGGAGCAAAAGCTCGCGCGCGGCAAAATGGAGCCCGATACAAAACTAGACCTTCACGGTCATACCCGCGTATCGGCCGAAGAAACCCTGTATCGGTTTTTGACCAATGCGCGAGGCCGAGGCCAAAGATGTGCGCTGGTTGTGACGGGCAAAGGTGATACTGGCTTGGCCCAGCACACATTGCATGGGCGTGAATATTATCACACGCCAGAACGGCGGACCGTATTACGTGAAGCCTTGACCGAATGGATGCATGAAAGTCGTTTTAGGGCGCTTGTGGCCGGTTTTCAGCCCGCTCACCCTCGCCACGGCGGCGGTGGTGCGTTCTATGTATGGCTAAGGCGGATAAGATGACCCCTTTTGGCCAAAAACTGCGGGAATTGCGGGCAGAGCAAAATCTCACTCAGCAACAATTAGCCCAGCAGATCGGGGTAACACCGGCCTATTTGTCGGCTCTGGAACACGGCCATCGGGGGCGGCCCAGCTTTTACCTTATTCAGCGGATCATCGGTGTTTTGGGCGTCATCTGGGATGAAGCAGAAGAGCTCACGCGTCTCGCGCGCCTCTCCCATCCAAAAATAACCATCGATACAAGCGGCTTGAGTTCAGACGCAACCGAATTGGCCAATGTGTTGGCGGACAAAATTGAGACCTTGAGCCCAGAACTGCTGCAGCAACTGCTAGCCCTGCTAAAGCCTGATGAGGCTCAATCGTAATTTGGGACTTCAAGAACAGCGAATGGCGTGGTTGGAAAAGATTCGCCAGCAGAGATAAAAAAGAGCCTTAGGGGCGACCCAAAATTAATCGTCTCAAATCAAAAGTAGACCGCGCGGGAGGCGCCAGAATTTCTGTCGGACGGCTTCCCCAATTTTTCTCCCAAAAGCCGAAACCCAGACCCCACCCGAGATTCGCCATGCGAGAAGTCGAGTTGAGTCTGGGATTCACAAATAGACCTAGAGGATGAATTTGCTCAGGTCTGTATTGGCAGCAAGTGCTTCAAGATGTTTATCCACATAAGCCCGATCGATGGTCACGGTCTCTCCGCCACGGTCGGTAGCCGCGTAGCTAATTTCGTCAAGAACTCGTTCCATGATGGTATGAAGCCGGCGCGCCCCAATATTCTCAATGGTCGAATTCAGCTCGGCCGCATAGTCCGCCAAAGCATCAATACCGTCGTCCAAAAACTCGAGAGTGACCTCTTCTGTCGCCAACAAAGCCTTGTATTGCTTGATCAAACTCGCTTCCGGTTCGGTTAGAATGCGTCGGAAGTCATCGCGCGTCAAAGCCTTCAATTCCACCCGGATCGGCAGGCGACCTTGCAGCTCTGGCAGCAAATCAGAAGGCTTGGCGATGTGAAAAGCCCCTGAAGCGATAAAGAGAATGTGGTCGGTTTTCACCGGGCCATGTTTAGTTGAAACAACTGTGCCTTCGATGAGGGGCAGCAGATCGCGCTGCACCCCTTCCCGGCTGACGTCTCCGCCTTGGCGTTCTGCCCGGGCACAAATCTTATCCAGCTCATCCAAAAAGACAATGCCGCTGTTCTCTGTCAGCGAAATCGCATCGCGCACAATCTTCTCTTGATCGAAGAGTTTTTCAACTTCCTCGGCCAACAGCAGGTCGTGGCTCTCTTTCACTTTGAGCTTGCGCGTCTTCGTCCGTCCACCCATCGCCTTGCCGAGCATCTCATTGATATCCATCATGCCAATTTGGGCACCCGGCATGCCAGGAATTTCAAATGCCGGCATGCCGCCACCAGAATCGGCAACTTGGAGTTCAATTTCCTTGTCGTCCATCTCTCCCGAGCGCAATTTTGTCCGGAAGCTTTCGCGTGTGGACGCGCTAGCGTTTTGGCCCACCAAGGCATCCAGCACGCGCTCTTCAGCGGCCACATGAGCCTTGGTCTCGACTTCTTCCCGGCCTTTTTCTTTGACGATGCCAATAGCAGCCTCAACCAGATCGCGCACAATCTGATCGACGTCGCGACCCACATAACCCACCTCAGTGAATTTCGTGGCTTCAATCTTGATGAAAGGCGCCTGAGCAAGCTTGGCCAACCGTCGGGAGATTTCCGTCTTCCCAACCCCAGTGGGGCCGATCATCAGAATGTTTTTTGGCAGCACTTCCTCGCGCAAGTCACTATCCAACTGCTGACGCCGCCAGCGATTACGCAGGGCAATCGCAACAGCCCGCTTGGCATCACTTTGACCCACAATATAGCGGTCTAATTCAGAAACAATCTCACGAGGGGTAAATGAAGACATAGGAATTTAAACTCTCAAAACGGGTAGGGAAAACCGGAAAACTCATCACCTAAATGGCGGAATCAAGCACTTCGACGGTCAAATTATTATTGGTGTAGACGCAAATCTCGCTGGCAATTTTCAGGGATTTTCGGCAAATCTCTTCAGCACTTAGGTCCATATCCACCAGCGCACGCGCCGCAGACAAAGCGTAATTGCCACCAGAGCCAATGCCAATAACGCCGCCTTCTGGCTCCAGCACATCACCGTTGCCCGTGAGCACGAGTGAGGCCTGAGCGTCAGCCACAATCATCATGGCTTCAAGTTTGCGCAAATATCGGTCGGTGCGCCAGTCTTTTGCAAGTTCAACACACGCCCGGGTCAATTGCCCCGGATATTGTTCCAATTTGCCCTCAAGGCGCTCAAACAACGTCATGGCATCTGCTGTTGCACCGGCAAAGCCGCCAATGACCATGCCGTCACTGCCTAAAAGTCGAACTTTCCGGGCATTTCCCTTGATCACCGTATCGCCAAGGCTCACCTGACCGTCGCCTGCAACGACAACTTTGCCGCCTTTGCGAACTGTCAAAATGGTCGTGCCGTGCCAACTAGGGGGGGAGGATGGTGTATTGCTCATAAGGGCGCTCGTCGAATAGTGGGTGAACAGGAACGTGGATCTCAAAAACTGTTCCCTTGATGTGGCGGCTTTTACCGCCAACGTCAAGATCAGCCCTGAAATGGTCACGATTGCGAAAGGAGGGCGCGCTCGTCAAATGAGGTTCCATTAGGTCGGTGTTAAAGCCCAGCGCCCTAAAATCCCCAAAACGTCTGCCTTTCTTAGGTGCCCACCTCAAACAACATGCTTGCCTTTGATCTCTATTGGGATATTTTGCCCAAACGATCAAAATGCGCCTATTTTGATCAAAAGCGACATCCACAACCCGCCGCTCACCCTGATCAGGGGTGCCGGACATAAAGGACAATCTCATGCTCGCAGAAACAAGTCAGGGCCGCGTGGCCACTGTCGAGCGTCGAACCAAGGAAACATCTGTATTTGTCTCCCTCGATCTCGATGGAACAGGCGAATATGATGTGGATACGGGGATCGGCTTTTTCGATCACATGCTCGAGCAGCTCTCTCGTCACTCCTTGATTGACCTTAAAGTACGCACGGAGGGTGATCTGCACATCGACTTCCACCACACAACTGAAGACACCGGTATTATGGTGGGTGAAGCTGTGCGCAAAGCGCTGGGCGATTTCAAAGGCATTCGTCGTTATGCCAGTGCCCTCATCCCAATGGATGAAACACTGACCCGCGTGGCCATTGATGTCTCCGGACGTCCTTACCTGATCTGGAAAGTTAAGTTTAGCCGAGACAAATTGGGCGAAATGGATACCGAGCTTTTCAAAGAGTTTTTCCAAGCCTTTGTTCAAGCCGCCGGTGTGACATTGCACGTCGAAAACATCTACGGTGAAAACAATCACCACATTGTGGAGAGCTGCTTTAAAGCATTAGCGCGTGCATTGCGTGATGCCATTGAGCAAGATCCTCGGACGATGGACCGGGTGCCGTCCACAAAAGGTGTGATCGGCACGTAAAGTCTCCCTTCCCTGCACACGAGGCGTAGATTTATGAACAGCTACACAGTTCACATCAATCCTGCGGCCACAACAGAAGCCCGGCAGGTCGTTTTTGCCAAAGATGGCTTTGCGTGGCTGGCCCTTTTTGTGCCGATCGTTTGGATGATTTTTCACCGCATGTGGAAGGTCTTGACCGCCTACATCATTTTATTGATCGCTCTTACATTCGGTTTGGATTTTCTGTCGTTCAGCCAACCCGAAGTGGCTATTGTGGCAAACGGGTTCAATATTATGGTCGCTCTGCAAGCTGGCGATCTCCGGGCTTGGGAGCTTAATAATGCTGGCTATGAAACTAAGGCAGTTGTAGCAGCGGCAAACGAGGAAGAAGCAGAAATTCGTTTCTTCACCGATTGGCAAGGCGTGCTGCCCCAATCGCCTGAGCCAACTCCAAGTTTGAGATCAAAGGGCCCCATATGGCCCCTCGCCTCCAAATCAGTTGCGCCCAATCAGGGACCAACAGCCCCTGCGTCATCGCATCCCACCCGCGAGGGTGAGGTTTTGGGTGTATTTCCTGACCCAAGCCGCTAAAACGCAGGTCTGAAAGTTGGAACAGAGCCTAGCCTCTTTTCCTGCGCCCAAGCTCAAACTGACAGCAGTGCGCGCACTGGCAAAATTGAGCATGTACCTGCCGATATCCTAGAAAGCCGACTAATGAAATTAGCCATCATCGATTACGGTTCGGGAAATTTGCGCTCCGCCCAAAAGGCGTTTGAGCGCGCAAGCCATGAAGCAGGTCTCAACGCCACGATTGAGCTGACCAATGAACCAGAAATTGTCGCGGCTGCAGACCGTATTGTCTTGCCCGGCGTGGGGGCCTTTGGCGATTGCATGAACGGGCTAACGGCCCTGCCCGGCATGGTCGAGGCCCTAAATGAAGTCGTCCACAAAAAGGGACGGCCTTTCCTAGGCATTTGCGTCGGCATGCAACTTATGGCGACCCGTGGTCTAGAGCACGGAACCCAACAAGGGTTCAATTGGATTGAAGGCGATGTCCTCGCCATTGAGCCCTCCAACCCAGCCCTTAAGGTGCCCCATATGGGATGGAACGAATTGGTTCTGGACGGCGACGCGGCGGGCCACCCCTTGCTACGCGATCTGGGAGCCGACCACGCCTATTTTGTGCACTCTTATCACTTTGTGCCAACCAACCCCGATGACGTAATTGCCCATGTTGATTACGGCCAGCCGATAACAGCTGCTGTGGCACGTGACAATATGTTGGGCACACAATTTCATCCTGAAAAAAGCCAGACCCTTGGTCTCGCCCTGATCGCCAACTTTTTGAAATGGACGCCCTAATGATCCTCTTTCCCGCTATTGATTTGAAAGACGGCCAATGTGTGCGCCTTAAGCTCGGCGACATGGATCAGGCAACCGTTTTTAACGACAGTCCCGGCAACCAAGCCCGTCAATTTCAAGACCAAGGTTTTGAATGGCTGCACGTTGTGGATTTGGATGGCGCCTTTGCTGGTGAAAGTCGCAATGGCGACGCGGTGGCCGCCATATTGGCCAGCACCACAAACCCAGTGCAACTAGGCGGCGGCATTCGCACCCTTGATCACATCGAAGCGTGGCTTTCCAAAGGCATCAGCCGCGTTATTTTGGGAACCATTGCGGTGCGCGACCCTGATCTTGTGCGCGCGGCCTGCAAAAAATTTCCCGGCAAAATCGCTGTTGGTATCGACGCCAAGGGCGGCAAAGTGGCCGTTGAAGGTTGGGCAGAAACCTCAGAGCTCACCGCTGTAGATTTAGCCGGTCAATTTGAAGACGCGGGCGTCTCCGCCATCATCTATACCGACATCGACCGTGACGGCGTGTTGATGGGGCTCAACATCCCCTCCACATTGGAGCTTGGCCGTTCAGTCTCTATTCCCGTCATTGCCTCAGGTGGCTTGGCCGATATCAACGACATCAAACGTATGCTCGAACCTGATTGCGCCATCCTTGAAGGGGCGATTTCGGGGCGCGCCCTTTATGATGGCCGCATTGATCCCGCCCAAGCGCTCAAACTCATCAAGGAGGCGCGCGATGCTTAAGCCACGCCTGATCCCCTGTCTCGACGTCAAAGATGGGCGTGTTGTTAAAGGGGTTAATTTTGAAGGCTTGCGCGATGCGGGCGACCCGGTGGAATGCGCTAAAGCGTATGACGCAGCCGGTGCTGACGAATTATGTTTTCTCGACATCACGGCCAGCCACGAAAAGCGTGCCATCATTTTTGATGTGGTGCGCGAAACCGCAGAGCATTGTTTTATGCCGCTCACCGTTGGGGGCGGCGTACGCACCGTAGACGATGTACGCAAACTTTTGCTGGCGGGTGCCGACAAAGTGTCCATCAACACCACGGCAGTAAAGAACCCTGACTTTGTGCGTGAGGCGTCTGAAAAATTTGGCAGCCAATGTATCGTCGTGGCCATTGATGCAAAGACGGTCAGTCCGGGAAAGTGGGAAATCTTTACCCACGGTGGCCGCGAGGCAACGGGCATTGACGCGGTGGAATTTGCACAAAAAGTAGTATCACTCGGTGCAGGTGAAATCTTGCTCACCTCTATGGACCGCGACGGCACACGCGCAGGTTTTAACCTGCCGCTGACCCGCGCCGTGTCAGATGCTATAACCGTGCCCGTCATTGCTTCAGGCGGTGTGGGTGAATTGGATCACTTGGTGGACGGTGTGACCCAAGGTCATGCAAGTGCAGTTTTGGCAGCCTCCATTTTTCACTTTGGCGAGCATACAATTGCAGAGGCCAAACAACACATGATTGATGCGGGCATTCCTATGCGCCTTTAGACGCGCGGCAGTAAGGGGTTTATATGACGGGGGAAATTACACCGACCGTTCCTCAAGAAATTGAACTTAAACTAGAATTGACCGCCCCAGCGCTCAAGGCGTTTCGGGCAAGCTCCCTGTTCCAAGAGATGGGTTTGGAGAACGCGCCCAAACACAAATTGCGCTCCACCTATTTTGATACCGCCGACCGCCAGCTCAAAGCCCACAAAATTGCTTTACGTTTGCGGGATGATGGCCAAGGCCGTTTGATCCAAACATTAAAGACCAGCGGCGTCCCCGGTGACATGGCCTCCGTGCGCGAAGAGCATGAAATTATTCTGAGGCCCCAAGACCCCCTGCCAAATCTTGCAGCCCTTCCCAGTGTGTGGCGCACCTTAGTGGAAAAGCTCGCAGCCCAATCTCCCCTCCAACCTCTCTTTGAAACGCAAGTCACGCGCCAAGCAGCCCTTATTGTGACACCTCAAGGAGATGAGATTGAAGTCGCGTTAGATCAGGGTTGGGTGATCGCGGGGTCTCATAAACATCAAATTCGAGAAATAGAGTTTGAACGTGTGAGCGGCCAATCCGCCGCCCTTTATGAACAGGCTCTAGCTCTCCTGCAAAGTGTGCCAGTGCGGATCGGGACTATTTCCAAATCCCAGCGAGGGTATAGCCTACCCACGCCTCATGCCCATCCAGCACAAAGAGCCACACCCATAGCGCTGTCGCCGTCTTTAACCGCGGAAGAGGCGCTAGTGGACATCATTCGCCAAAGCGCGCGTCAAATTATGGCGAATGAACCTGCCCTTTTTGAAGCAAAGAACCCAGAAGGCGTGCATCAAATGCGCGTCGCTTTTCGCCGGTTGCGCGCCAGTCTTCAAGGCTTCGCAAATTGGCTTGGCGATCCAGCTCTATTGGCTTTTTCAAAGGAAGCACAAGCTTTGGCGGCAAGCTTAGGTCGCACACGGGACATAGATGTTTTCGAAACTGACATCCTCCTCCCTGTACTGAGTGATTTCCCCGGCCATACAGGCATTGAAAAACTGCTGCGCAAAAGCAAAAGAAGGCGCGCGATGGCGTGGAAAGAATGCTTGGCGGTGGTCGCGTCCCAAGAGTTCACCAGTTTTTTGTTGCGCCTGAATTTATATGTTGAGCAGAAGTCCTGGCGGACCAATGCAGTGGAGAAAGCCCGCCTCAGCCAACCAGTGCAGAGCGTAGCACGGAGTATTTTGAAACGTCGCCGCGCCAAGTTACAAACAACCGCAGAAAATCTGGCAACGCTCACAATTGCAGAGCGGCATGACATGCGCAAACAGATCAAAAAACTTCGGTACATGAGCGTCTTCTTTTCGGCTGTGTTTTTGAGCCCAGAGCCGGGCCCTGAAAAGGAAAGTCAGAGCAAATATCTAAAACAATTGGCAACGTTACAAAACCGGTTTGGGGCTCTCAATGACGTCGCAATGGCAGAAGAAATTGTGCAGGAATTTACGCTGGTTATTGGCCGGAAATCGAGCGATATTTCCGAGGCCATCGGCATCATCATCGGCTGGCATATGCGTCGAGCACATAAAGAGTGGTCTCGTATTCCCACGCTCTGGAGCGAGTTTAGCGCACTGCCTGATTTTTGGGATGAAAAGAATTTGCCTCATATTTGAAGCAAATGCGGTCGATATCACTGCGTAAAATTCGAATTTGTTTGTAAGGAGGAAACGAAGAATTAGAGGCTAGGTTACGGTCATAACCCAGTTCCGGGTGTCCTTCCTAAGGGAGCCGAATATGTTGCACGGCATTCAGAAAAAAAGTCGCATTATCAATGCGGATTTTGTGCCTCCCAAGATTGACCAAAACGAACTAAACAAATTGTACCGCTACCACACCTACTACCTGAGAGGGATACGGGGGGGACAGCGCGCAGTCTTGCGATATGTTGATATGGGTGGACTGAATTTTTCTCGAATGAATTTTACCGACGCTGATTTAACCGGATGCAATTTTTCCCAGGGAAATTTTTCTAACAGTCGCTTCCTACGCGCAAACCTTTTTGGTGGAAACTTTAATGGGGCCATATTGGACGGCGCCAATTTTGAACGGGCAGATTTGCGCGGCGGCCAATTTGAAGACGTCAGCTTAAACAAAACCAATTTGTTCGAAGCCGACCTACGCAAAGGACAGATGCTCGACAAAAAGGGCCGCCCGACTTCAAGTGGCGAGTGCAATTTTCGAAATGCAGATCTCACACAAACCGCTATGAAGGGCTGCAAAATGTCTGGTGCCGTTTTTGATGGCGCAAGCTTGGACCGAGTGGTGTTGGCGGGTGCAGATATGCGCGGCACTTCCTTTAGGGGCGCGCGGCTCAAATGTGTGGACCTCACTTCTGCCAATTTGACCGATGCCGAAATGGGCCGCGCCGCCTTTGATGCTCAATCAAAATCCAGTGCCAATTTAATGATGGCAAAAGTTCTCCGTCCCGGCCCCCGAGCCAAAAAACTGTCCCTGCTGATAGAGGCCCACGAAGAATGGGTCGTGAGCGCAGGCGTAAAAGGCGCGCGCATGGAGCTGGTCAATATGGACCTCGTGGGATTGGATTTCTCCTCCCGCATATTAGCTGCCACAAATCTAAGCGGGTCAAACCTCTCAGTGAGCGATTTCAGTTGCGCCATTTTATCCGCAGCCGATTTGCGTGACGTCGTGCTCATCGATGCCAATATGATCGGCGCGGACTTACGCGGGGCAGATCTCAGGGGGGCCGATTTCACCAATACACTGCTGGATGATGTCCGTATGGGTGCCATGCCGGGTGTAAATAAACACACGCAAAAATGAGTTCATTTCAGCAGGTTGGTTGAAGAACTGGTCATACCGCCTTAAATCTGATACGAAAACGCGCCCTTTGAGAAAATGAGGCGGAAAAGGTGCATTTGAGACATATCTCAGAGGCTATACATTCCCTTCATGAGCCAAAATGGGGCGTATCCGGCGCAAACTTCGATTTTGCCGGTGATTTCCGGTGATTTAATGGGAGAGCGGCATGAAAGCCACTGCCAACCAGCTCGATGATCTGTTTGATGTGATCAAATCACGTAAAGGACAAGATCCGTCCAGCTCTTACACCGCCCGTCTGTTGGCGAAGGGCACTGAAAAATGTGCTCAAAAGCTCGGCGAAGAAGCGGTGGAACTGGTTATTGCCGCCACCACAGACAATCGCAGCGAATTGGTCACTGAATCTGCTGATCTACTCTACCATTGGCTGGTTTTGCTGGCAGAGCGCGATATTGCCCCTGCAGATGTATATGCCGAATTGGCGCGCCGCGAAGGCGTGTCAGGGCTCGATGAAAAAGCCGCACGGCCAAAAGATGCGTAAGCTTGAGGGAAACTGAGATGCCTTATAACAAGGATGACCACCAGTCGCCCTACAGCCACTTCACAGCGAGTGAATGGGGCAAACTGAGGGCAGATACGCCGCTCACCCTGTCTGAGCGTGAGCTGACCGAGCTGCGCGGTTGGGGGGAGAGTATTTCCCTACCAGAAGTGGAACAAATTTACCTGCCCCTCTCACGGCTGCTCAATCTCTATGTGGGCGCCACTCAAGAGCTCTATCAGGCGACCAATAAGTTTTTGGGCGCAGGGCACGCCAAAGTGCCTTACATCATCGGTATCGCAGGCTCTGTTGCGGTAGGTAAAAGCACGACCGCGCGTATTTTGCGCGAACTGCTGAAGCGCTGGCCCAATCATCCAAAGGTTGATTTGATCACCACCGATGGTTTCCTCATGCCCAACGCTAAGTTGGAAGCACGCGGCCTGATGCAACGCAAAGGCTTCCCCGAGAGCTTTGATATTAAGCGCTTGGTGCAAGTCCTCTCAGACATCAAAGCAGGCTGCGCCACGGTAGCCGCCCCTGTGTATTCTCACTTTCACTACGACATCATGCCCGATGAAGCTGTCATCGTTGAGCAGCCTGATGTGTTGATTGTGGAGGGTTTGAATGTTCTGCAAAGCCCAACGATGGAAGCATTGGCCGAAGGCGCACCTCAGCCCTTCGTCTCAGACTTCTTTGATTTCTCAGTCTTTATCGATGCCAGCGAGCAAACAATTAAAGACTGGTATGTGGACCGCTTTTTGGGCTTGCGCAAAACATCCTTCCAAAACCCCGATGCCTATTTCCACCGTTATGCGGGCCTGAGCGACGCGGAAGCCCGGGAAGTTGCGGAAGGCATTTGGGAAGCCATCAACTTGAAAAACTTGCAAGAAAACATTGCGCCCACCCGTCAGCGCGCCGATCTCGTATTGCGCAAAGGCAAAGACCACGACATCTCAGATGTCTATCTGCGCAAGCTGTAAGCTGATTGACCTTCTCATAGGTTTGCAAAAAGGGCCGCCCTCGTAATGAGGCGCGGCCCTTTGATGTGCATTGATGGGGTGGCCGAACTACAACAACCCGTTTTTCGTCGCAAGCTCTTTGAGCGAGACCAACGGACGTGGTCCGTAATGGCTAATCGCTTCAGCTGCGGCCAAAGACCCAAGCGCGCCGCATTGCGCGGGTGTGCGCCCGGTTACGATGCCGAATAGAACGCCGGCTGCATAAAGGTCACCTGCACCCGTCGTATCCACCACTTTTTCCACTGCCGCGGCAGTGATGACATGGACTTCGCCGTTCGTGGCAATCACCGAACCCGCCTCGCCGCGTGTGAGCGCCACAAAAGGGCATTCTTCTTTGACAGCTTGCAAAGCCTCGTCAAAGACGTCGGTTTCATAGAGAGAGAGGATTTCTGCTTCATTGGCAAAAAGAATGTCAACTTCATCTTTCACCAATTTGCGGAAGTCAGCCCGGTGGCGATCGACACAAAATCCGTCTGAAAGCGTCAGCGCTACCTTGCGACCCGCTGCGTGCGCAATGCCTGCAGCTTTGTAATAGGCCTCTTTAGCCGCCGGGCTATCAAACAAATAGCCTTCTAGGTAAGTGATTTTTGCATCGCGTACGCAGCTCTCATCGATGTGCTCAGCGCCAAAGCCCGCACTAGCCCCTAGAAACGTATTCATTGAGCGTTGCGCATCTGGCGTCACCATGATCATGCAGCGCGCTGTTGCGATGCCTGTTTCTTTCAGCGGTGTTGGGAAGGTCACGCCAAGGGCCTTAATATCGTGCGAAAAGACGTTGCCCAACTGGTCATTCTTCACTTGCCCAAGATAAGCACACGCTCCACCCAGAGACGCGATACCAGCAATTGTATTGGCCCCAGACCCGCCGGAAACCTCAATGGCTTGCCCCATTTTGCCGTAAAGCTCTTCAGCCCGGTCCGCATCAACCAACTGCATGCTGCCTTTTTCGATCCCGTTCTCGGCCAAAAACGCGTCATCAGCGTTAGCAATCACATCCACAATGGCATTGCCAATGCCGGTCACATCAAATCGGATATCGCTCATAGTCAATAAATCTCACATCTAAAAGAAGGCGGGAGGGGGTCGCCACAAATTGGCCAAAGAGGCCGTTCAAGTTTATCCCAGTATAAAGGGCGGAGCGCCTTGGAGAAAGGCCACCCTTAAGATAAAGTCTCAAAAACTCGTAACAGGGGCATTTAGTGTTTAGTTTAGCCTATAAGGCATTTTCAGAGACCTTCTCTCCACCATTCCGCAAAGTGCTATGGCGCTCCTTGGGCATGACCCTGATGCTCATGGTCATTCTGGGTGCCGGTGGATATTACGGGATTCAAGAAATTCCAACCATGTCATACGAGTGGGTCAACAAAGTTGTTGAACTTGTAGCGTATCTCTTTTTGGTGATTGCTCTCTTCTTCTTATCCATGCCAGTAACCACCCTTTTTGCGGGCCTTTATCTTGAAGAAGTGGCCGCAGTGGTCGAAGAGGTGGATTATCCTCAAGACCCAGCGGGTAAAGATCAACCATTCTTCCCCTCGCTGTGGGTCGCCATCAAATTTACAGTACTACTGATCGGCCTTAATATATTGATTTTGCCGTTGTTCTTTATTATGCCGCCCTTCTATCCAATCGTGGCGTGGAGCCTCAACGCCTATCTGCTGAGCCGGGAATATTTTGAACTTGTGGCCATGCGTCATATGAGTGAAAAAGAAGCGATCGCTTTACGCAGGTCTAGAGGGTTTAGAATTTGGGCGTCTGGTTTGATCGTGGCAGGCTTTGCGGCCATTCCCATTTTAAACCTGCTGACCCCGCTTTTCGGCACGGCCTACATGGTTCATATTTTTAAGAAGGTTTCGGCAACAAATGTTTGATTTCCTAAAAGCCAAACGAACCCTTATTGCGGGCATCGCTCTGCCCTTCATTTTGGCCGCCTGTGCCGCTCCGCAAGCAACCATTTCTGCCAAGTCCGATCCAAGCAAGCCCGCGATTACGGCCGCGCCCAGCATTGCAGTTGTGCGCCTGCCCTCGCCACCGATTGCCTCTTCGCTGGTCAATGCGTCGCCCACGGCTCTCACCAATAAATTGGGCGCCCCTCATTTTAGACGTACAGAACCAAGCGCTGAAATTTGGCGCTATGGGGCTGATGGATGTTTGCTGCTCATCTTTCTCTATCAGGACCAAGCAGGCTTACGCAGCACGCATCTAGATGCCCGCAAAGCCACCGGTGGTCCAACAGACCTCAATGCCTGTTTAGCATCCGTATCGAACGCCTATCACGCCAACAAAACTTAGGCCTAGCTTGCGGTGGTCTTGTCTTTGAAGCGGCATAGGTCCACCAGCTCGCAGCGATAACATTCCGGCTTGCGCGCTTTGCAGACATAGCGTCCATGCAATATCAACCAATGGTGCGCGTTGAGCATGTAGTGCTCAGGGATAACTTTGACGAGTTTCTTTTCAACCTCGAGCACATTTTTGCCCGGCGCAAGACCTGTACGATTGCCAAGCCGGAAAATATGCGTGTCGACCGCCATGGTCAAATGCCCAAAGGCTGTGTTGAGCACCACATTGGCGGTCTTGCGCCCCACCCCCGGTAAAGCCTCTAAGGCCTCACGGTTGTCGGGCACTTCGCCATTGTGTTTTTGAAGTAAGAGATAGGACAGCGCGACAACATTTTTAGCCTTGTTGCGATAAAGCCCAATGGTCTTGACCATTTCGCGCACTTTGTCTTCCCCCAACTCCACCATGTCAGAAGGGTGCTGAACGATCTTAAAAAGCGCGTCCGTCGCTTTGTTCACACCAACGTCCGTCGCTTGTGCAGAGAGTGTTACAGCCACCAACAACGTATAGGCGTTGGAATAATTCAATTCGGTTTTAGGTTCTGGCATCGCCTCTTCAAGGCGGCGGAAGAATTCTTCAATGTCGGTCTTTTTCATGCGCCTAACCTACAAAATCAAACGGCGTCTGTTAAGGCCGATGACATGACGAATGCTTTGTAATGACAGTGAGGACTCGTGGCCTGCGATGAAGTGAGGTCGAAAAGAGTTGACGAGGGAAAATTAGGAAAATATTGTAATGTCTATATTTTCCAGTCCGTCTACGCCAACGCAGGCCCCCTATCATGCCCTCAAGTCACCCTACCGCCGTCACGATACCCGTCGCCATCCTCGACAAAGAGGCGGCCCTGCGCCAGCGAATCCTCGCGGCCTTTGAACGCCAAGCCCGCGTCGTCGGCCCCCGGGGTGTGATCATCAGCGAATTGGTCGCCGAACTGGGTATCAGTAGCAAAACCCTCTATCGACACTTTGATACCAAAGATCATATCGTTCGCGAGTTGATGACTGCCTGGTCAGACCGCTGGTTCACCCTGCAACAGCGCGGCCTCACGGATGGCCTCGGCCCCAAGCAACGCATCGAAACCATTGCGCTCAATTGGGTGGAGCACCTGGGCCGCTTCAGTGAACAGTTTTGGCTGCAACTCGAGCGGGATTTCCCCGAGGCCTACCAAGTTTACCAACAACAATACAAAACCTTTTTGGAGCGCTCCCGCCACAATCTGGTGGAGGTTGTGCGCGAGGGTTTAAGCCCCGACCTGGCCCTCTCCACCCTGATGAGCATGATCACTCACGCCACGGATGCCCAAGTGTGTGATCAACTCAATCTCACCCGGAAAAATGCGTTGCTACAGGTCATCGACCTTTGGACACAAGGGGCGTTTCGCCAGGAGTTATTGCCATGAGTAGTGCGGACATTTATGCCGTCGGCGTCCCTATCATTGTGGTGCTGATTTTGGCCGAGGTAGGCTTCTCAGCGTGGCGCCGACTGAGCTATTACCAGCTCGCCGATTTTGGCGGCACGCTGGGCTTGCTGACCGGCAACATCCTGATTTCAGGCGTCAGTAAGGGCGCTGTACTCGGGTTGTCCTTCTATCTCTACCAATTTCGGTTGCTGGATATTGCGGAGACCCTGCCGCTTTGGCTGCAATGGTTTGTGGCATTCTTCGTCATCGATTTCACATTCTATTGCTACCACCGCGCCTCACACCGCGTGCGTGCGCTGTGGGCTGTGCATATGAACCATCACTGCAGTGAGGAGATGAATTTTAGCGTCGCCTTCCGTCAGGCCTGGTTTGGCCCGATCAGCAAAGTCCCTTTCTTCATTGCGCTACCCCTGATCGGTTTTGATCCCAGCATTACAGTCGTCGTGGGTGTTATCGCCACGCTGTGGGGGGTCGTCGGTCACACTCGCTGTGTGAGCAAGCTGCCAGCCGTCTTTGAATTTATCTTCAATACGCCCTCCGCCCACCGCGTTCACCACGGTAGCAACCCCGCCTACATTGACAAAAACTACGGCAATTTATTTATGCTCTGGGACCGATTGTTTGGCACCTATGCCGAGGAACAAGAAGAGGTGGTGTACGGGCTTGTCAATAATGTGAAAACCAATAACCCAATCACTCTGACCTTTTATGTTTGGAGAGAGATTATCGCAGACATGTCCGCCTCAAGCTCGGTAAGAGAGCTGTGGCTCAGTCTGTTTGGGCCCCCGGAATGGCAGCCGACCAGTGAGAAAACAAAAAGTTAAAAAAGTTACGCCGCTCACCTACCGCGAACCCTGCGCGGTCGAGCAAGGGGGGCGTGTCGGCAGAAGCCTGTTACGAAACAGGCACAGCCTAAGCTGTGCCTGTGTAATCATTGTCTGATGTTTCCATCAGCTTCGAGCTCAAAAGACTTAGTGAGCTTCGCGTTCGATGAGCATTTTCTTGGACAAGATCTTGCCGTCATCATCGATCTCATAAGCAATAGGCGCGCCCGTTGCGATGCTCAAGGCAAGCACTTCTTCGCGTGTCAGCCCTTCCAATTGCATGACCAAGGCACGCAGGGAGTTTCCATGGGCTGTAATGAGCACGCGTTCCCCGCCCAGCAGACGCGGTAGAATTTCTTTGTCGAAATAAGGCAACACCCGGTCAGCCGTATCTTTCAGGCTCTCCCCACCAGGAGGCGGTGTGTCGTAAGACCGACGCCAAATGTGGACTTGCTCTTCGCCCCATTTTTCGCGCGCGTCATCTTTGTTCAACCCGGCCAAATCGCCGTAGTCACGTTCGTTCAAAGCTTGGTTGCGCACAATCGGTAGATCTTTTTGTTCGATCTCTTTCAAAATCAAATCATTGGTTTTCTGGGCGCGGATAAGTTCAGAAGTAAAGGCAACATCAAATTCATAGCCACCCGCTTTAAGCGCTTGGCCGGACTCAACACCCTCAGCAACACCTTGTTCGGTGAGGTCTGGGTCGCGCCACCCCGTGAAGAGATTTTTCTTATTCCACTCGCTTTGTCCGTGACGGACAAGTACCAAAAGATGTGCCACTACGTATTCCTTGAGTTACTTAGAAAGTAATTATTCAGCTTACAGATTAAATATCTGAGAGCCCTAAAACGTCTGCCATGCCAAACAGGCCCGGCTCTTTTCCTTTGCCCCAAAGGGCAGCTTTAACCGCACCGCGCGCAAATATCGCGCGGTCCTCAGCAATATGAGAAAGCACCAAGCGTTCAGAGTCAGCGGCAAAAATCGCTGAGTGTTCACCCACAACCGAGCCGCCTCGCAAAGAAGCAAATCCAATGTCTCCAGCTTTACGAGCGCCGGTAATGCCGTCACGCCCTCTGTCTGAAACATCGTTGAGGTTAACCTCACGGCCTTCAGCCGCCGCCTCGCCGAGCAGAAGAGCTGTACCCGAGGGGGCATCTACTTTGTGGCGGTGGTGCATTTCCAGAATTTCGATATCCCACTCAATGTCGAGCGTGGCAGCAACCTTTTTGACCAACGCGCTAAGAAGGTTCACACCAAGGCTCATATTGCCTTCCTGAACAATTGTTGCGTGTTGGCAGGCAGCCTGAATTTTTGCTTGGTTTTCATCATCAATGCCCGTTGTGCCGATGACATGCACGATACGGGCTTGCGCGGCAAATCCGGCAAATTGGGCTGTCGCAGCCGGGACCGAAAAATCAATCACCGCATCTGCTTTGGCAAATAGCTCTAAGGGGTCGGTTGTAACGCAGATCCCACTTGGTTCTGAATAGCCAGCCAATAAAGCTGTATCCTGTCCCACAAAGGGGGACCCATCCGGTTCCAAGCCGCCAAAGACCGTGCAACCAGCTGTTTCGGTCACCTGACGGATCAGGGTTCGGCCCATCCGGCCTGCTGCGCCGGTAATGACAATTTTGATATCGCTCATCACATGTATCCGTCTCTAAAAGGGTGTGCTGGGGGTATATCAGGCCTGAGCTCATTCGTAAATATTGAGCTCCAAATGACCAAACGTAGCCCAACAAAAACCGCCCGGCAGAAATTCCACCGGACGGTCAAGTCAGACTGACTGCGAGGTCGTCTGAAATCTCTTCAGATCAAAGGATCTTAGAAATCGATTTGGATGCGTGAACCAAAGGCTGTGCCATCGACAGAAGATCCATCGTTGTATTCAACGTCAGCCAAAACAACATTCGCCATCAAGCGAACCGCTGGGTTGAAGTAGTAGTTTGCCCCAAGGGTCCAAGCAGTCATGTCAGCACCGTCGGTACCGAAGTAGCTATCGGAAACATCAGCGAATTCATAACGAGCGGCCAATTCGATAGCGCCGTTGCCTTTGACGCGTTTGAAGGCACCTTTTTTGTACGGACGGCTTTCGCCGGTTACAAAGTAAGAGGCCAACACGTAACCAGCTGAGTAGTCCATATCAGCAACGCCGTTTTCACCGGAGTAGTTGAATACGCTGTATTCAGCTTGAGCGGAGAAAGGACCCCAAACAAAGGCGATTTCAGGAGTGATGCTTGTGTAGCTTTCGAAGTCAGTCGCATCGACGGTCAAATCAATCAAGCTGCCTGCATTGTGCAGTGCTGCCCATTTAACGGCTGTGTCGTTTTCTTGGAGGTGACGTGCAGACCCGCCAACGCCCAAGTGCAAGGTTTTGCCTTTTTCGTTGATGGGAGCCCAGTAAGCGCGGCCCGTAAAGCCTTCAGTAGATTGATCTTTACCGCCATTGCCTTCGACAAGGTCATCAGCAGAGAAATAGCCAAGAGCAACACCAAAGCTGTTTTTCTTGTCGTCAAATCTTGCTTGTCCACCAAGGTTACGTGACGGCATCATGCCAGACATGGCTGTACGTTCCATGAAGGTGATGTATTTTGAAGAAGTCATTTCTTCCAGGCCTTGTGGCGCATGGAAATGACCAGCCTTCAACTCAACGCCTTTGATGCCTGTATAGGCAATGTAGACATCTTTAAAGTCTGTTGTGCCGGCGTCATCGCCATCAAAATCGAGTTGGATTTTGTATTTCCAGTCACCAGCAATTTTACCAGCAACAAACATGCGAATGCGGCGGAACTCTAAACCGTGTTGCATGTCGAGTTCTGCGTCGCCGCCAGAAGCGTCGAGCATGATACGGCCACCGAAGCGGATGGAATATTTGCCATCAGCAGAAGTGATTTGCAGCTTTTTGCCGCTGAATTTTGGCAGATCAGCAAGACCGGCAGTCGCTGTTTCCAGCTCGTCCATTTTCTGATCACGCATTTGCATTTGAGCTTTAAGCTCACGCAATTCGTTTTCCAGTGCGTCAACGCGAGAGTTGACGTCATAACCAGCGAATGCGCTCGTTGCGGAGATAGCAGCCAGTGCTACGCCCCCAAGCAGTGCTTTTTTAAACATTGAGAATTCTCCTCGTAACGCGAAATAATAACCCCGATGGATTTCCGCCGTCCCAGTTGCGACTAGGCTGCCGGTGGGGGAAGCTTTAGGCAGGAGGTGTGACATTCCCGTAAAAAAAATATAACAAACAGATGACGGCCCCTGAATGTTGCTTATCTGCAACATAGAAAACGGCCAAATACCTATGAATTAGAGATTCTTTGCACAAAACGATGCCAAAATGACTCGGTGTTTAATCCGGTCGCTCAGCGCTTTGGAAATCACCAAATAGACAGACTAAAAAGCCCCCGATCCGAAGAACCGAGGGCTTTGAAAGCTGGGAATGGCAAAATCGTCAGAAAAGCCTAGAGGCCTCCCAAAAAGTCTTTGACCCGTGAAAAGAAACCAGAACTTTCCGGATTGTTCTTTTCAGACGAAGCCTCTTCAAAGGAGCGCAGTAATTCTTTCTGCTTCTTCGTCAATTTCACCGGCGTCTCTACAGAAATCTGAATATAAAGATCACCGAATTGGCGGGCATGAAGAATAGGCATGCCCTTATCACCCAACCGGAATTGACGGCCAGATTGGCTTCCTTCAGGGATTTTCACTTTCACACGTGTACCGGCAAGGGTAGGCACCTCAATGGCACCGCCCAAAGCCGCTGTGGTCAGTGAAATAGGCACCCGACAAAAGAGGTCGGCGCCGTCACGCTGAAAGAGCTCGTGAGTGTCGATGGTCAAGAAGATATAGAGATCACCATTGGGACCCCCATGCATGCCCGCTTCACCTTCGCCAGCCAACCGAATACGCGTGCCATCTTCGACGCCCGCTGGAATGTTAACGGCCAATGTGCGTTCTTTTTCCACCCGGCCTGCCCCGTGGCATTCGTGACACGGATCAGAGATCACTTGTCCCCGACCGTGGCAGCTTGGGCAGGTACGTTCTACCGTAAAGAACCCTTGAGCCGCCCGCACCTTCCCATGCCCGTGACACGTGCCACAGGTGCTAGGAGAGGAGCCAGGCTTAGCGCCCGACCCAGAGCAGGGATCGCAAGACACATAGCTTGGGACGCGAATTTGCGCCTTCTTGCCATTGAAAGCATCCTCAAGGCTGATGTCCATGTTGTAGCGAAGGTCTGCACCGCGTGCACGGCCACCGCCACCACCGCCACGTTGGCCGCGACGGCCCCCCATGAACTCACCAAAGATATCATCGAAAATGTCGCCCATGCCGCCACCGAAGTCGCCTGCACCAGCGCCAGGACCACGCGGTCCCCCATTTTCAAACGCCTGATGGCCATATTGGTCATAAGCCGCGCGCGTTTGTTCGTCTTTGAGACAATCATACGCTTCGTTTAATTCTTTAAATTTTTGCTCAGCTTTATCATCCCCGGGATTACGGTCGGGGTGAAATTTCATAGCGAGCGACCGATAAGCTTTTTTCAGCTCAGCAGGCGTGGCGCTGCGTTGGGCGCCAAGCACATCGTAGAAATCGGGTTTGGACATTTACTGGATCCTTCAAGTCGGTGTGCTGTCATGGAGAGAGGACTGTTGGGCAAGTTGCAGGAGGGCGTGAAGCCCTCCTGCTTGAAACTCAACCAATCAGCGCTCTCAACAGCGCCGAGCCCGGTTTAAGACGTGCCGTCTTTTTTATCTTCGTCGTCAACTTCTTCGAAGTCAGCGTCGACGATATCCTCTTGACCATCTCCAGCGTCGCGTGCGGCATCTGCTGCAGCATCTTCACCTTCTTGACCTTCGCCCGCTTTGTAGAGGGCTTCGCCAAGTTTCATGGACACTTCGGTCAATGTTTGGATCTTGGCAGAGATATCATCCGCGTCGTCGCCTTCAAGAGCTTCTTTCAGATCGTCAACAGCAGCTTGTACCGGGGCTTTCACCTCGTCATCTACTTTGTCGTCAACTTCTTCGAGAGTTTTCTCGGTGGCGTGAACCATAGCTTCACCCTGATTGCGGGCTTCAACTTGTTCGCGACGTTTTTTGTCGTCATCCGCATGCGCTTCAGCATCCTGAACCATCTGATCGATGTCATCATCGGAAAGACCGCCAGAAGCCTGAATTTGGATGGACTGTTCTTTGTTGGTCGCTTTGTCTTTGGCAGACACTGATACGATACCGTTGGCATCAATATCAAAAGAGACTTCAATTTGGGGAACACCGCGCGGAGCACCTGGAATGCCGACCAGATCAAATTGACCTAGTGCTTTATTGTCAGACGCCATTTCGCGTTCGCCTTGGAAGACACGGATGGTCACAGCCGACTGATTATCTTCAGCCGTTGAGAATACCTGAGATTTCTTCGTAGGGATCGTGGTGTTACGATCGATCAACCGAGTGAAAACGCCACCCAATGTTTCAATGCCCAATGAAAGCGGTGTCACGTCGAGCAACAGCACGTCTTTCACATCGCCTTGCAGCACGCCAGCTTGAATGGCTGCACCCATGGCAACCACTTCATCCGGGTTCACCCCTTGGTGAGGCTCTCTGCCGAAGAAGTTTTTCACAGCTTCTTGTACTTTTGGCATCCGTGTCATGCCGCCAACCAAAACAACTTCGTCGATGTCAGAAGCGTTGAGGCCCGCATCAGCAAGCGCCTTTTTGCAAGGCTCCATGGTGCGTTTGATCAAGTCTTCAACAACGGCTTCCAATTTTGCCCGTGTCAATTTCATGGTCAAGTGTTTAGGACCAGAAGAGTCAGCGGTAATGAAAGGCAAGTTGATTTCGGTTTGGGAAGAAGAAGAAAGCTCAATCTTAGCTTTCTCAGCAGCTTCTTTAAGACGCTGAAGAGCCAACTTGTCTTTTTTCAGATCAATGCCATTTTCTTTTTGGAATTCTTCGGCAAGATATTCAATAACCCGCATATCAAAGTCTTCACCACCAAGGAACGTATCCCCATTGGTTGATTTCACTTCGAAAACGCCGTCGCCAATTTCCAAGATGGATACATCGAATGTACCGCCACCAAGGTCATAAACCGCAATGGTTTGGCCTTCGTTTTTGTCCAAGCCGTAGGCAAGGGCAGCAGCAGTTGGTTCGTTGATGATCCGCAAAACTTCAAGGCCAGCAATTTTACCAGCATCTTTAGTGGCTTGGCGTTGGCTATCATTAAAGTAAGCCGGAACAGTAATCACAGCCTGTGTCACTGTTTCACCAAGGAAGGTCTCAGCTGTTTCTTTCATTTTCTGCAAAATGAAGGCGGACACTTCTTGTGGAGAATATTTTTCACCGCGTGCTTCAACCCAGGCATCACCATTGTCAGCTTTGACGATGTCGTAAGGCACCATCTTAGCGTCTTTTTTAGTGGTTGGATCGTTGAACGCGCGGCCAATGAGGCGTTTAATCGCGAAGAGCGTTGCTTGCGGATTTGTCACAGCCTGCCGTTTTGCAGACTGACCAACTAGCTTTTCGCTATCTTCAGTAAAGGCCACAATAGACGGGGTGGTACGAACGCCTTCTGCGTTCTCAATAACCTTAGGCTGGGAGCCTTCCATGACCGAGACACACGAATTAGTCGTGCCCAGGTCAATACCGATGACTTTACCCATAATAAACTTCCTTTTCAATTGCGGCAGGCCGATCGGGCCACAGTGGCACCCAATCATCTGGGCCTTTTAGGCGAAACTGGCCGCCTATCCAACCCAAAATACGACCCCCAAAGGGATAAACGTTGTTTAGGAAACGGTATGAACCGATTACCACTCATATAAGAGTGATAAGTGTCCCTCACAAGTGCGTCAAAACCGTATTTTGATGTCTTTTTAGGCCATTTAGGGATGAACTTGGACCAAATCGGCGTATTTTTGTCAATTGATCGGTTGCTCATACTTCTAAGGCGGATAGATAATCTACAGATGGCAAAAGCACAAGAGGGCTCTGAAATGTCCAGCGACCTAAAGACGGCCCCGACCACCCCGGTTCCTCTCACAACCTCAAGGCCGCAGCCTTTTCCCGGCTTGCCAGAGGGTGTTTTGCTTTGGCAGGAATATTTAAGCCGCGCTGAACAAGAAGCTATGGTGGCAGATGTGCGCACAGCCATTACCCAAGCCCCGCTTTTTCGCGGCACCATGCCCAAAACCGGCAAGCCCTTAGGGCTTCAGATGAGTAATTTGGGCGATTTGGGCTGGTTTGCGGACCGTTCGGGATATCGCTATGTGCCCAATCACCCAAAGACAGGCGCGTCGTGGCCAGCCATTTTGCCCAGCCTGCTTGCGCTTTGGGACACCCTTGGCGACTACCCCGCGCCGCCTGAGGCGTGTTTGGTCAATTATTACGGTCCCGAAAACAAGCTGTCCTTACACCAAGATATGGACGAATTAGATGTGCATGCGCCCATTTTGTCTGTGTCATTGGGCGATCAAGCGCTCTACCGCTTGGGCGGACTGGCGCGTAAAGACAAAACCCAGTCATTCCGTCTGAATTCGGGAGATGTATTGGTGTTGACGGGGCCTGCACGGATGCGGTTCCACGGCATTGACCGGATTTACCCCGGCACTTCAACGCTTTTAAAGCAGCCCGGTCGGATCAATTTAACCCTGAGACGGGTGAATTTCCCCCCAGACGAGCTGCCAGACGCACCGAAAGACTAGCTCCCCTTTTTGAACAGCTTGCGCCCCGGTTTGGTTGCGATGCCGAGCACAATATATTGGATCAGCTCATCCAAACGTTCAGGCCGCCCCGCACCGGCCCCATTGCGCCAGCTCAGTCGCACAGCGCCGTGTAGTGTCGCAAAGGGCCCCTGCAACAACAGGTCTTCTGGTAAGGCGCGAAAAATTTCCTCGCTCATGCCTTGCTGCAATATTTTGATAAATTGACCTCGGATCGACTGCTCAATGCCGCCCCATTCGGCCCGCGTGACAATAGACAGCCGATTGCGGAAAGCTTCGCGACTGCAAAACTGAGCCAAGTTCCGCCCGGCTGTGTCTAAGTCTGTTTGCGACCAATAATGCGCAATAAAGGCCTTGAGTTGTCCAAGGGCGGGCAGGTTTTCGTCAATGTCGAGCAGCAAAGCGAGTAAATCTTGGTCTTGGCGAATGGCCAGACGGGCATAAATCTCGTCTTTGCTGACAAAGTGCTTATAAACCGTGCCCTTACCGATCTCAGCGGTCGCCGCGATTTTATCGATGGTGACTTGTTCCCAATCATCACCATCAAAGAGGGATAGGGCCGCCTGAAGAATTTCGCTTTCGCGGCGGGCAAACTCACGCAATCGACGATCAGCAACGCTCATGGGCTTTGTCTCCGCACTGTCTGTCATTTCGACTGTGGTTGGCTCCATCTCGTCCTCGCTCGTAAAATCAACGCTCAATTGAAAATCTACAGCCGTCAGAAGACCAAAGGGCCTCCCAGCGTCCATAGCGAGGAAAGATAAGCAGATCTATACGTCAACCATGTGACATATGGCTCATAGTCTCAAGTCGACTGCGAGTAAAAAAATGGTTTGCCGCAAGGGGCTAAGGGCAGCGCGCTAAAATGCAAAAACCCCGTGTGCCTATTAAAGGCAACACGGGGTTTGAAACAAAGCGGTGGGTAGGTTCCCAATTAGGCGGTTTTATCAACCTGTGCGCCCGGCGTTATGTCTCCAGTAGGCGGCGTAGGTTTTGGCTCGCTTTTTGCGATGCCCACTTTAGCGGCCCGCAACAAACGTTCGCCGATCATATAACCGGTTTCAACGATTTGTATGATCGCGCCCCCCGGCTGGCCTGTGCCGGGCACTTCAAACATAGCTTCATGCTGGTTGGCGTTGAACTTAGTGCCAATTTCCGGCTGAATAGCGGTAATGCCGTGGCGTTCAAAAGCGGTGATCAAGGACTTTTCAGTCATTTCCACGCCCTCAAGAACAGCTTTCACCACATCATTAGCCGATGCTTTTTCTTCTTCTGGCATGGCATCTAGAGCCCGGCGCAAATTATCAGAGACGCTCAGCATGTCGCGCGCAAATTTTGTCACACCGTATTTGGCCGCATCTACTGTTTCACGCTTGGTACGCCGACGTAGGTTTTCCATCTCCGCAATTGTGCGCAGAAGCTTGTCCTTCAGGTCAGCGGCTTCAATGGCCAATGCTTCAAGTGGATCGATCTCAAGCTCTTCAACCGCTTCTATCTCGTCGCCATTTTCCATAGAGGCTTGGTCTTCAAAAGAAGCCTCATTTTCAGGAGTTTCATTTTCTGGCTTTTCGGTCTCGCTCATGATCGGCACTCTATTGTTAGGGGAAGGTGACTAGCTTTGGACATGCTAGTGCACTGCGGGCAAGATGTGCGACGAGACGGCAATAATGTCAACCGCCCAGAGGTCCAAACACTGCGCACGAGGCAACTTGCCGCCCTATTTTGGCGGCTCATCCTTTTCGTGCGGGACACTTCAGGTTTCTCGCCCAATCATCCGGCTTATTACTGTGGCTGTATAATCAACCATGGGAATGATTTTGGCATAATTCAGTCGTGTGGGCCCAATAACACCCAAAACCCCCACGATTTGGCGCTTTTCGTCCCTAAATGGGCTCACCACGACAGACGACCCAGACAGGCCAAAATGGCTGCTCTCAGACCCAATAAAGATACGCACTCCCTCGGCTTGCTCTGCCCGTCCCAGCAATTGCACAAGGTCGGCTTTGTTTTCCAACTCCTCAAAGAGTTTACGCACCTGTTCCAAGTCAGCCATCGCGGTGACATTATCGAGCAACCGCGATTGGCCTGTGATGATCAGCGACCGGCTGTCATCGCTCGTTCCGCCCCCGGAACCAGGTAGAGTATTGGAAAATTGTGCCAGCCCGCCGTCACTTCCCGCCCAGGCAGCAAGTCCCGCATCAATAAGGCGACGGGTGATTTCTTGCAATTCTTGGCGTTGGGAAAGGATTTCAACATCTAGCTGACTGGCAAGCTCGCTCACCGTGCGGCCTCTAAACCGTGCATTGAGGTAATTTGTGGCCTCGGTCAAAGCCGACGGCGTAATACCGGGCGGGACTTCAATGACCCGGTTTTCCACCGATCCATCTTCCGTCACCATCACGACAAGCGCGCGGGTCCCATCAACCGGTACAAATTCTATATGTTTCAGCACTGCATCATTTTTGGGCGCTAACACAAGGCCTGCACATTGGCTCAAGCCAGAGAGCAATTGGGATGCATCGCGCAAAATATCGTCAAGCCCTTGAGAGGAGTCCGCCCCGCGCATTTGAGCTTCGATTTTGTGGCGTTCAGACGCAGAAAGATGCCCCAGCTCAAGCAGCCCATCGACAAACATACGTAACCCGGCATCTGTCGGCAGGCGGCCCGCACTCGTATGGGGGGCAAACAACAATCCCAAACCTTCAAGGTCAGACATCACATTACGCACTGTGGCGGCAGAAACCGGATTGGACAGGTTTTGGGAAAGCGTGCGCGAGCCCACAGGCTCCCCTGTTTCCAGATAAGTCTCGACGATATGGCGCAAAATGTCCTGCGATCGGCGATTGAGATCTTTCAGCCCGCTCATGTATTCATCCATCATTGTCTCACAGGCACCCTTTTGAGGGTACGCCTGAGTGTAACTGCTCGACCTCGGGAAATCTCGTCTCTTGGGTGTTTTCCCTAACGGTTTGAAATATGTAGGTATTTAAGGGCATACGTCAATCAGCTGGGCCTTAGAATAAATCCTCTATCCAGAGCAAACTCACACGTTCCATGGTTGACAATCAGCCGTGCGCGGGCTTTTGTGCGCTCTTGATCCCCCAACCCGCGGGCACCCCATTTGGGCTGCCGTGCTGGACGTCTCAGGAACGGAAAAACCATGCGCCCTTCAGGCCGTACACCTACCCAAATGCGCGAAATTTCGCTGGAAACCGGTTATGCTAAAAAGGCAGAAGGCTCTTGCCTTGTAAAGTTTGGCGACACGCACGTTTTGTGCACCGCCAGCCTTGAAGAGCGTGTCCCTCCTTTCTTGAAAGGCAAAGGCCAAGGCTGGGTTACCGCAGAATACGGCATGTTGCCGCGTTCAACCGATAGCCGCATGCGCCGTGAAGCGTCTGCCGGCAAACAATCAGGTCGGACCCAAGAAATTCAGCGTTTGATCGGCCGTTCTTTGCGCGCTGTTGTCGACATGAAAGCCTTGGGCGAACGCCAAATCACAGTGGACTGCGATGTCATTCAAGCTGATGGTGGCACTCGTACAGCTGCCATTACAGGTGGTTGGGTTGCCCTGCACGAGTGCATCGAATGGATGCGTAGCCGCAACATGCTGGTAAAATCACCGTTGAAAGATCACGTCGCAGCGATCTCATGCGGCATCTACAACGGCACACCGGTAACCGATCTGGATTATCCTGAAGACAGCAATGCTGACACAGATGCAAACTTTGTGATGACCGGCATGGGTGGTATCGTGGAGATCCAAGCAACCGCTGAAGGCGAACCTTTCACGCGCGCGCAATACGACAATATTTTTGATCTGGCCAAATCCTCTATCCGCGAATTGGTAGAGCTTCAGAAAAAAGCGATTTCATAACCAGCATGACTGACGCACAAAACAAGCAAAGCCATCGACAGCTCGAAAAAGGCAAGCTCATTGTCGCCAGTCACAATGCGGGCAAGGTGCGCGAAATTCGCGACCTTCTCGCCCCCTTTGGCATTGAACCCATTTCGGCTGGGGAGTTGAACCTTCCCGAACCTGAAGAAACCGGAACGACGTTTCAAGCCAATGCAGAACTCAAGGCGTTGGCGGCTGCAAAGGCCGCCAACTTGCCAGCCCTTGCCGATGATTCAGGCCTTGCGGTCAAAATTCTCAAAGGCGCGCCCGGCATTTATTCAGCCCGTTGGGCAGGCCCGGAAAAAGACTTCTCCATGGCAATGGAAGAAGTTGAAAAAGCCATTCGTGAGGCAGGTGCCCATGATCGCTCCGCACACTTTGTGTGTGGCCTAGCACTCGCGTGGCCAGATGGGCATGTAGAATATTTCGAAGGCAGGGTAGACGGCACGATTATTTCGCCTCCGCGCGGCGACCGGGGCTTTGGCTATGATCCCATTTTCCAACCGCTCCGTCGCTTGGAAACCTTTGCCGAAATTGAGCCGAATGAAAAACATGCGATGTCCCATCGCGCCCACGCCTTCCGCAAATTAACCGGTGCGTGTTTTGGCCAATAATCCATCTGCCCGCAGGGAAGAGGCGTCACCACTTGATGACGGCACTCCCGGTTTTGGCATCTATATTCACTGGCCCTTCTGCCTGTCAAAATGCCCCTATTGCGATTTTAACTCTCATGTAGACCGCAAGGTGGATGAAGCCCGCTTCGTCGATGCGATCATCATGGAGCTGCGCCATAACCGGGAACTAACAGGTCCCCGTCCCGTCACCAGCATCTTCTTTGGCGGGGGCACGCCCTCCTTGTTGACGCCGCAATCGGTGGAACGTCTTCTCATCGCAACCCATAATTTGTGGCCGATGACAAACCATGTTGAAATCAGCATGGAAGCTAATCCGACCAGTGTTGAAACCGCTTACCTTAAAGGCTACCGGGCCGCAGGGGTCACGCGATTGTCTTTGGGTGTGCAAGCCTTGCGCGATGAGGACCTAAGGTTTTTAGGGCGTCTGCATACGGTGGGCGAAGCGCTTCAAGCCGTCAAATTGGCGCGCGAAACCTTCCCGCGTATTTCATTCGATTTGATTTACGCCCGTCCTGCCCAAACGCCTCAAGAATGGAAAGAAGAACTCAAAGAGGCCATAAGTTACGCTGCCGATCACCTGTCGCTGTATCAGCTGACAATTGAACCCGGCACGCCTTTTGAAAAGCTACATCACGCAGGTGCGCTCATTCCCCCTGACCCAGAATCTGCTGCAGCTCTCTATGATGTGACCCAAGAGGTCTGTGGCCACGCAGGGCTGGAGGCTTACGAAGTGTCCAATCATGCCCGCACCGGAGATGCGTGTCGCCACAATCTGACCTATTGGCGATACGGGGACTACGTGGGCGTTGGTCCTGGCGCACATGGTCGGCTGACGATCAACGGCGAAAAACGCGCGACCGAAACAGTATTGATGCCAACCCAGTGGTTGACCCAAGTTGAAAAACTCGGCCACGGCCGCACCCGGTTTGACACTGTGCCAGAGGGCGCGCAGGCCGACGAAATGATGATGATGGGTTTACGTTTAAACGAAGGCATTTCTCTGTCGCGTTTTGAAACCCTCCGTGGCAAGAGCATCTCGAGCGACAAGCTCATTCACTTGCAACAAGATGGGTTCCTCAAACGTCAAGATGATCGCCTGATTGCCACGCCAAAAGGCCGCATGGTGTTAAACGGCGTCCTTAAAGAATTACTCGCGTAAAGCATATCTTTTCAACACGGTTCTTCCTCAAACTCTTTGAGAATATTAGAACGCTTGTGGGCGGAAGCTTTGCGGTGCCGGGCTAATCACTTTGGCCCCATTAGGGCGCACTTCCATAACCGCAAGACCGCGTTCATTGGTCCCATCGGCCAAGAAGCGGAAAATACCGTCAGTGCCTGCAAACCCTTCAGGGTCTGTCAAAACAGCTACCGAATAAGGGCTATCAATCACACCGTCTGCCAGAGCAGCCGCCAAGCTTGTGGCGTCATAGGCAAGGCTTGCAATACGCGGTGGGCGCGTCCCAAAGGTTTTGCGATAGCGGCTGACAAATGCTTTTTGTTCACCCCGGGGAGGGGCGGCATACCAGCCGCCAACAAGGGCTGGTTCCCGTCCAAGAGACGCATCATCCCACAGGCCTGTGCCTAGGAATTGAACCTTGCGGGGATCAATGTCGAAATACGGCAAGAGCGGTGCCGCAGAGCGCAGCTCGTCTCCCCCTGCAGGAATAAGCACAGCATCAAAATTGACATCGCCAATGGTATCGAAATGTTCCAATCGCTTCAGCCGAGCTTTTGTTTCCGGCGTGCCCACGCTTGCAAGACGTGCCCGCTCAGCCTTCAAGGCGGCTTTGCGTTGGTTATAACCTGCAAGCTTGCGCGCTGGATCAAACATGGCTTGGGGATCAGATGGATAAGTTACCATGCCCGCAACCACGCCCCCGCGCTCTTCCACCGCTTGGCGGTAGGCCGCGCTGACACGGATGCCATATTCTTTTTGAGGGATCATGCCCGCAAAACGCGTAAGCCCGGTTTGGCTCGCGTAATCCACAACCCGGGTCACATCTTGCTCAGGCAAGAAGGAGAGCAGATAAACGCCCTCGCCCGCAACAGTTGCATCGGTTGAAAAGGCAATGACGGGTACATCATAATCGCGCGCGATCGGGGCGACAGCCGAAACTGACTGGGCAAAAAGCGGCCCTAAAATAATGTTGGCCCCTTCGCGAATGGCTTCTTCTGCCGCGATGCGGGCGTCTGCTGCATGGCCGCCTGTGTCTTTGGTGATGAGCAATACATTGGCATTGCCATATTCAAACAAGGCGAGTTGTGCTGCATTTTGCAGAGCTTGCGCAATATTGCGCACCCCGCGACTTTCAGCACCAAGCGGGAGCAACAGGGCCACCCGAATAGGTTCTTGCAAACCCATGTGGTTCATCCGAATAAAGGCTGTCGGGTCAAGGGCTGGTGGTCCAGCAGGGGGCAATTGCACAACAGGGGGTTGGTAGTTGGGCCGCGAGGGAATAGTCGCCGTATCATTGGCACATGCTGAAAGCAAAAGTGCGCCGAGAGCCAGCGCTCCCAATGCCGTTTTGTTGACCAATGAAGTTGTTTTACCCACGGATGATCCCCTTAATGCGTGCCAATTCAATTCGATCAGCATTTAGCCATTTCAAGTAAGTTGCATGACCTACCTTAAGGCAATAACCCAACTTGCTCGAGCGAGCGAGAGATTTGCAGGCTCACAGGGCGAAATTATGTCCAAGCGTTGCGCCTTTGCACGGAAACCGTCATGGTGGCCCAAATAGCACCCAATTTGACGCAAAGAAGATAAGTTTCTATGTCCGATGGTACCTCGACCGAGCCACATGAAGATGAACCCGCCGCGCCAGAAACCTTTCATTTAGGGGCTTTGGCCCCGGGGCTCTACATCACAGCCACCCCTATTGGGAATGCGAAAGACATTTCATTGCGCGCCTTGCATGCCATCGAAAATGCCGATGTGGTGCTATGCGAAGATACCCGCGTGACCTCTAAGCTGTTGGCGATCTACAATCTAAAAGCCAAGCTGCGTCCTTATCACGACCATAATGCGGAGTACATGCGGCCGCGTATTTTGGCGGGCATTGAATCAGGCCAAGCCATCGTCTTAGTGTCAGACGCGGGCACGCCGCTGATTTCCGATCCCGGTTACAAATTGGTGCGTGATGTACGGGCCGCAGGCCTCTTGGTCACAACGTTGCCCGGCGCATCTTCCGTACTGGCCGCTTTGTGTATCGCGGGCCTACCAACCGATCGCTTCTTTTTTCAAGGGTTTTTACCCTCAAAATCAACCGCCCGGTGCCGTGTATTGGAAGAGTTGAAACCGGTCCCTGCAACCCTTGTCATCTTAGAAAGTGCCAAGCGACTTGCCCGCTCTCTTAAAGATATGGACGATGTGTTGGGCCTCCGTGAGGCCGCCGTCACCCGAGAGCTCACAAAACGATTTGAGGAAGTACGTACCGGCACTTTGGCAGAGCTCGCGGCCCATTATGAAGAGGCAGGCTCCCCCAAAGGAGAAGTTGTCCTCATTATTGGTCCACCCAATAAAGCGGCTGAATCGGCTGCCTATGACATTAATGCCGCGTTGCAGGCGAGCCTAAAAACCATGACGCTCAAAGATGCGGTCAAACACGTAGCCACCCAAAGCGGTCGTCCGCGGAAAGAAGTCTACACCCTCGCATTGGAGTTGAGCCAAAATCTGGACCAAGACTGATGGTATCCAACAAACCCGCCCAAACCCGCCTTGCGCGGTATAAAAAAGGAATACGGGCAGAGCGTTGGGCCCGAGCCAAGTTGCGGTTGAGTGCCTATGGGGTTCTCACGCAGAGGTATAAAACCCCCTTCGGCGAAATAGATGTGGTCGCTCGGCGCGGCAAAACCTTAGTGTATGTAGAGGTCAAAGCCCGCGCCAGTGCCCATGCCGCCTTTAGCGCGGTTTCGTCCCAACAACAGCACCGTATTGTTAAAGCCGCCCATCATTTCATAGCGCACTATCCAGAATACGCCAATCACACCATGCGCTTCGATGTGATTTGTGTTGTGCCCCGGCCCTATTGGTTTCCCCGAATTATTCATGTGCAAGATGCATGGCGTCCCTAAAGGCGCATGTAGCCGCCATGTTTTGGCCAAAACTATGGTAAACAATGCGTTAACGGGCGACGGGGCACACAGGGAAAACATATGCAGGGCACACGCAGAGACAGCCGACATAGAAGACGAATTTCGGCCCCTCTCCTTTTTCTAGCGCTGCTCGCCCTTCCCGCCTGCACGCTCCAAGGCACATTGATTGGTGCAGGCGCAACAGCGGGCATTGCAGTGGTGCAAGAGCGTGGCACCGATGAGGCCTTCGATGATCTGACGATCCAATTGCGCCTCAATTCCATTTTCCTAGAAGAAGACACCGGCCTATTCGCCAGTATTTCAACCCATGTGGTCGAAGGACGCGTTCTCTTATTGGGCGTTGTGGCGAAACCTGAAGACCGCCTAACGGCCGCAAAGCTCACGTGGCAAACCGAAGGGGTTGTCGAGGTCATCAATGAAATCAATGTTGAGAGCGAGACCAGCCTCTCCCAAGCTTCCAAAGACCTATATATCACCACCAGCCTGCGGGCCCGCCTTCTGGCGGACGGGGAGATTTCCGCTGTGAACTACAAGGTGGAAACCGTGCGGGGCACAATTTATCTATTAGGCATCTCCCAAAATAAGAACGAGCTTGTGCGCGTGATCAGCCATGCCCGCGATATTTCGGGTGTTCGCAATATTGTCACCCATGTAAAAGATAAAAGTGACCACAGCCGTCAATCAAATGTGTTCCCCTTAGATGGAACCCGTTAAGGTGTCCCCATGGATAGTCAGGCGCTAGAAGAAAAATTACGGGCAACGGGTAACCTTGCCGATGAGGATGTGAAGCCAGCCGAAGTAGCCCTTTGGTTGGCGGCATTAGATAAGCCTGATCAGGACATCGCGCCCTATCAAGCCCATCTTGATGAGATGGCACAGCGCGCCGCTGGCTTGTCTCAACAAGTAGAGACCACACAGGAGCTGGCAGAGTTTCTGACCACGCTCATGAGTGAGGGCTACCAATATACTGGCGACCGTGAAACCTACGATGATTTTTCCAACGCCAATGTGATGGATGTGATCGACCGCCGTTTAGGCCTGCCGGTCACTCTAGGTATTCTCTATTTGCATGCAGCCGGTGCCGCCGGGGCGCAAGCCCACGGCCTGTCTTTTCCCGGTCATTTCATTTTGCGCATAGAGTTGCAGGGCAAGATGGCTGTCATCATTGACCCCTTTAATGGTGGGCAAATATTAAACGCGGCAGATCTGCGCAAAATCCTTCAAGACGCCGACGGGCCCAGTGCCCGCCTTACGCCTGCGGTATATGAACCCGTTTCGGGCCGTGATGTTGTTTTGCGTCTACTCAACAATTTACTCACCCGCTCGACGGCGAAGGGCGATACAGACCACGCCGTAAAAATGCTCACGCGGATGACGTGGATCGCTCCCAAACGCGCAGAGCTTTGGTATGAGCTAGCGCGTATGCACATTCATCAAAGCAATTTGCATGAAGCTGGCAATGCTTTTAAATCCTGCCTGCAATTGGCCCGGGCTGAAAAAAATTGGCAATTGGCAACATTGGCCGCTCAAGCCTTAGAGCAATTGCGCCGCAGACTAAATTAGCAGCGTCTCAATTAGCCCCCCTTTTTCAAGAAAACCTCCAAACCGGCTCGTCAGGGCCCCCGCCCCTTGTGTTCTGGGCGGATGCACCCCATCTTGAGCCCAACAAGACACCATACGAAATCAGAACGGACTAAATCTATGTCTCTAAAAGTTGCCCTACAAATGGACCCGGTTGAGAACATTGACATCAACGGAGATTCTACCTTTGCACTCGGGCTAGAGGCGCAAGCGCGCGGCCACACATTGAGCTATTATCAAGTGGGTGATCTGTCTCTGCGTGACGGAAAAGTCACCGCTAAAGGCCACGATCTGGAACTGCGCCGCGAGGCTGGCAATCATTTCACGATGGGTGAGCAACGCGTCTATGATTTGGCCAATGACACGGACGTGATCTTGATGCGTCAAGACCCTCCGTTCGACATGAGCTACATCACCGCGACCCATGTGTTGGAACATATTCATCCCAAAACCTTAGTGGTTAATAATCCAGCTGAAGTGCGTAATGCACCAGAGAAGATTTTTGTCACGCGCTTCGACGGCGTATTGCCGCCCACCCTCATCACATCCAATGAAGATGATATCCGCGCTTTTAGAGAAGAGTTCGACGACATTATTTTAAAGCCTCTCTACGGCAACGGCGGCGCCGGTGTGTTCCGTTTGAAAAAAGGCGACGAGAACCTCGCATCGCTGTTGGAAATGTTTACCCAGATGTACCGCGAGCCGATCATCGCTCAGCAATATTTGTCAGACGTACGCGCAGGCGACAAACGCATCATCTTGGTGGACGGTAAACCAGTGGGCGCTCTCAACCGCGTGCCAGCCGAAGGCGAGAGCCGTTCCAACATGCATGTGGGCGGGCGTCCTGAAAAAGCTGTGCTGACAAAACGCGAAGAAGAGATTTGCGAAATCATCGGCCCTGAACTTAAAAAGCGCGGCCTGATTTTTGTCGGCATTGATGTCATCGGCGATTACCTCACCGAGATCAATGTGACCAGCCCAACGGGTTTGCAAGAAATCGAACGCTTCGACGGCACCAACATTTCCGCCCTCATCTGGGACGCGATTGAAGATAAACTTTAATCTGTATAATGAGTAGTTTGATTTTTAAAAGCAGGTACCTAGTAGCATGACCACCCTCTTCATTGATGCCGATGCGTGTCCTGTGAAAGACGAAGCGATCAAAGTGGCTGATCGTCACAAGCTCAAGATTTACATTGTTTCCAATGGGGGTTTGCGGCCAAACCCGCACCCCTTAGTGGAAACGATTGTGGTGCCCGATGGGCCAGACATCGCGGATCAATGGATCGCAGACCGGGCTAAAAAAGGCGACGTTGTTGTAACCGGCGACATTCCCTTAGCTGCGCGGTGCATTGAAAACGGTGCACGTGTCGTGCGTCACAACGGTGAAGTGTTTACCCCCGACAATATCGGCAACCAATTAGCCACGCGGGATTTGATGACAGACTTGCGCGCAGCCGATCCGTTTCGCCAAGGCGGGGGGCGTCCGTTCTCAAAAGCAGATCGGTCGGCGTTTCTCAACTCGATGGAAACAGAAGTGCGCCGCGCGATCCAAGAAGCGGTAGCTTAAGGGACAGCGCGCGCCTGCAGGCAGGAGAGCCCAATCGCTCCCCCCAAAAGAACCAATCCCACAACATCGACCCACATGACTTTGCGGATGGCTGCATTGAAGTCACCAAAAGGCGTGTCCATTACACCCAGCACAATGAAGGACAGCATGGAGATCAAGGCAGCAGCCATCGCCAGAGGCTGCAAGCTGGGCTGAAAAATGCTGTAGAAAATGAAGCCACCCACCAGCCCAAACAAAACAGCGCGGTGGCGCATGAGGAGCACCAAATTGGGGTCTTCAAAGGAATAGCCATACAGCGCGCCCAATCGCTCAGCCCCGATGATGCCCATGAGCGGCGCAAAATTGATCAATCCTACAAGTGCCAACAAAATACCAATGGCGATGTGCATCATCTCTCTCCCAAATAAACCAGCCCCCCCTTTATACCTATCCGCTGAAATCAACAGGGGTCCAAAGGAGAGTTTGGAGGGGGGCCAGAGGCAACTTGGGACCCATGGTCGAGGCAGGTGGGTTTAGCAAAGCCGTCGACCACCACCTTAGGTTGTTCAGCGTTTGTTCTTGACTTGCTCCCTGAGTTCCCTAGCGTGATGAAATATTTATATCACTATAGGGCGGGTTCATGGTTGCACATGTAGAAACGGTGGCATTTCAGGGCATGGAAGCACGCGTTGTCGATGTGCAGGTTCAAATGACCAGCGGTTTGCCCGCTTTTACAATTGTGGGTCTAGCAGACAAAGCGGTGGCCGAAAGTCGCGAAAGGGTACGCTCTGCCCTCTCAGCCATTGGTCTTGGCCTGCCCCCTAAGCGTATCACCGTCAATCTAGCACCAGCCGATTTACCCAAAGAAGGCAGTCATTACGACCTACCTATTGCCATCGGATTGTTGCAAGTGATGGGCGTCATCGAAGGTCAAGACGTGGACCGCTATGTGGCGTTGGGGGAGCTCTCTTTAGATGGAACCATCAGTCACATTGCAGGTGTATTGCCCGCAGCTGTTGCTGCTAATGCGCGCGGCAAGGGGCTCATTTGTCCAAAAACCTGCGGGCCAGAGGCGGCATGGGCAGGCTTCTCCTCCCAAACTGCAGGCGTTTTAGCGCCCGACAATCTTATCCAATTGGTCAATCATCTCAAAGGCACACAATTGCAATCTGAGCCAAAACCGGCGGTCCGAGAACTGAACGCTCAGCCCCTCCCCGATTTACGAGACATCAAAGGACAACAAAGCGCGAAGCGGGCCCTTGAGATCGCGGCAACCGGTGGTCACAACCTCCTCATGGTAGGCCCCCCCGGCGCTGGCAAGTCCATGTTGGCGTCCCGCTTGCCGGGTATTTTGCCGCCGCTTTCGTCGCTAGAAATGCTGGAGGTTTCCATGGTGGCCTCAATGGCAGGCACGCTGCCCGGCGGCGAACTCTCTCTGGCCCGCCCATTCCGTGCGCCCCATCACTCCGCCTCTATGGCAGCTCTTATCGGCGGGGGCTTACGCGTGCGACCCGGCGAGGTGTCTCTGGCCCATCACGGCGTTCTCTTTTTAGACGAATTGCCCGAGTTCCCCAGACCCGTGATCGACAGCCTGCGCCAGCCCATTGAAACAGGTGAGGCGGTGATCGCACGTGCCAATGCCCATGTGGCTTATCCCGCCCGCTTTCAATTAATCGCGGCGATGAACCCCTGTCGATGTGGTTATGCCGGAGATGCCAGCAAAGCCTGCGCCCGTGTGCCCAAGTGTGTCGGCGACTATCAGTCAAAACTATCTGGCCCCTTGCTAGACCGGTTTGATCTACGCATCGATGTGCCCGCTGTTTCTGTGGCCGATCTGGCCGGCGCGCTGCCCCAAGAAGGTTCAGCTGAAGTGTCGGCCCGGGTGATGCAGGCGCGCGCGTTCCAATTGACCAGAAACCGAGAGGTTTTAGCCCGGTCTCACGGCGCCAAGGGGGATGCGTTAGTAACAGACACCGCGTGTCTCAATGCACGCCTTGAAGGCGACGCGTTGGAAAAGGTGACATTTCTAGATGAAACCGGCCGCACGTTGATGCTTAAAGCCGCTGATAAAATGGGCCTAACTGCGCGCGGTTATCACAGAGTGCTCAAAGTGGCGCGCACCTTGGCCGATTTAGAACAATCGGCAAAAGTGCATAAATCTCATTTGTCAGAAGCTCTGTCTTATCGAGGCCTCACCCCCGGCGCGCTGGGGAGGGTTGCTTGAAAAGAGTTCCGCTATTGCCCCTCCCCATCTTCCCGATAGGCGAGAGGGCAGAAAACCATGCCTTGCTGAATCAATGCCGGAGAACTGGCCCTTCTAGACCTAAAGGTTAAGGTCTCTTAAGCGGGCCTTAAGACGCACCTGCCATGGTGTCTTAAAGGTTTTGGTTAGTGCGTAAAAACGGCGCCCCGACCACGGAATTTAAGATCAGTAGGGTTGAGTATGGCAGACGGAATACAGCAATTGTGGAACTTGGGAGCGCCCGGCCTTATGGCACTATTGGCGGGCTCATTAGCGTTCTTTCTGTGGCGTTATTTATTGCTGACGTCTCGCCTCAAAACCCATAGCCAAAAGCTTGAAACGGCAATGGAAGCTCTGGCAGACCAAAATTGGGAACTGCGCGAAAGTGAAGAGCGCTATCACGACCTCATCCGCACCCAAGGCGACGTGATCCTCCGCAAAGACCTTGCCGGGCGCCTCACCTATGTAAATGAAGTTTTCTGCAGTACTTTTGGTATCCAGCGTGACGACATTATAGGTCAGCCCTTTTTACCAGAAATCCCCGAAGGAGAAGCCCCTCGTTTGTTGGGAGATTTTGCAGGTCTGGCACTCCCGCCTTACCGCGTGCGTTATGACCAAAAGATCGTCACGCAACAAGGCCCCCTCTGGTTCTCCTGGGAAGAATTTGCCATTCGCGAAGATCAAGGACGCCTCAAAGAAATCCAAGTTGTCGGGCGCGACATCACCGACCGCAAAGATACCGAGAACCGTTTGTCTGAGGCACTTGATCAAGCCAAGGCAGCCAGTGGGGCTAAGAGCCTTTTTCTGGCGACCATGAGTCATGAAATCCGCACACCGATGAACGGTGTGATCGGCATGAATGACCTGCTCTTAGGGACCCAGCTCACTCCCGCACAACGCGATTATGCAGTGGCGGTAAAACAATCCGGTCAATCTCTCCTCACCATCATTAACGACATTTTGGACTATTCGAAAATTGAAGCTGGCAAGATCACCTTGGATGAAGAACTCCTCGACATCCGAGAGAGCGTTGAAAGCGTATGTGAATTATTGTTCTCACGCGCCCTCGAAAACAAAATTGATATTGCCGCCACCGTCGATGCTGATGTGCCCAAATTATTGGTCGGCGATGATTTGCGCCTACGCCAAGTGCTGATCAATCTGATGGGCAATGCAGTGAAGTTCACCGCGAAAGGCGGCGTCTTAGCGCGCGTGGCGTTAGACACCCAGCCAGCGTCCAATCCTGATAACGTGCGATTGCACATCAGCATTGAAGACACCGGCATCGGCATGAGCGCTCATCAAGTGGAGCACATTTTTGATGAATTCAGCCAAGCCGATTCCAGCCTATCGCGTCGCTATGAGGGAACCGGCTTAGGCCTCGCCATCACCAAACGGTTGGTCATGGTGATGGGCGGCAACATCCGGGTAACAAGCCAACAAAGCTTGGGCTCCATATTCAGCTTCACGATGGAATTTATCCGCGACCCTTTAGAGGACCCGCTAGACCTGCCAGTTTTTCACGAGCTGCGCGTGCTGGCTGCGACAAATCATATGATGACCGGACGTTCGCTCCAGCATACGTTGGAAATGACGGGTGCCACGGTTGTGTCTCTATTGCCCAAAGATCTCACCTCGCAAACTTTGCATGCGGGTAACTTCGATGTGGTGATCGTAGACGACACCGTTAATCAAGAGGATCTACTTCAGGCCCTCGAAGAGATGCGCATCAAGAACACACGCGTGTTCACGCTTGTGGCTGCCGGTCAAAAGCCCGCCCGAGAATATGATGGCTACCTCATTCGACCTTTGCGTCGCGGCTCCTTGTATCAACGTTTGTTGGGCAAAATGGAAGACGAGCGCGCGCCTGAAAAACCAATAAGTATTGTGAGCAGCGCCCCCCTCAACATTTTGGTGGCCGAAGACAATGAACTCAACGCCGTCTTGACCCGTACGTTGCTTGAACGCAATGGCCATCAGGTAACCATCGTTGGTACCGGCTTAGATGTTGTGCGCGCGCTGGAAGACAATGATCCATGGCATTACGACATGGTGCTGATGGATCTACACATGCCAGAGATGGATGGATTTGAAGCAACAAAGATTGTCCGGGGTCTCGAAGAAGGCAAAGGAGATTTGCCGATCATCGCCCTCACCGCCAACGCAATGGTGGAAGACCGGGAGGCGTGCCTCCAAGTCGGCATGGACGACTATTTGTCCAAGCCGGTCAGCCCAGATGACTTTGACCATATGTTAGAGACGTGGCGCGGTCGCCACTCTTCTGTCTCCGCAGCCTAAGCCCCTAGCGCCCATGAAGGCTGCGAATGGTGCATTGCCTCCCTTGCAGAACTCAGGCTAAATGCCGCCATCAGGGGCACAAGGGCACACCATGGCAAACAACTCAGATACAACTCCGGGCCAATCGGAGACAGAAGCAAAACGCCCTGCCCCGTGGCAGGCATTCCTGCAACCCAAGGCACTGGTGGTGCTGCTTCTGGGTTTTTCTTCCGGCCTGCCCTTAGCCCTCACCGGTTCCACCTTGTCGCTTTGGATGGCAGATCGCGGTGTTGATCTGGCAACCATCGGCCTCTTCTCCTTGGTCGGCCTGCCCTATGTTCTAAAATTCGCATGGGCGCCCTTAGTCGATGCGGTGCGTATTCCCGGTCTTACAAAATGGTTGGGGCGCCGCCGTGCGTGGCTGCTTGCAACGCAGCTTGTGTTGATCATCGCCATTTTGGCGTTGGGCAGTGTTGATCCCACAAAGACACCCTATCTCCTCGCCTTAGCCGCTCTCTGTGTTGCCATTGTTTCGGCCACCCAAGACATCGCCATTGATGCCTTTCGGGTGGAAAGCCTGGGCCAAAGCGATGCGGCTGCGGCCATGTCAAATTATGTTGCTGCCTACCGAATTGCGATGTTGAGCGCGGGGGCGGGCACAGTGTTTGTCGTTGAGAAATTTGAATCTAACGGCGAGGCAACCGGGTGGTTCTGGGGCTATGCAGCCATGGCCGTGCTGATGGGTCTTGGGGTTGCAGCTACCTTCTGGGCGCGTGAACCAGAGACGCAGACGCCAGATAGCTCCCGCCCCCTAGATCAGACAAGGGAAGCATTGAGCCCCTCCCAGAGATTTTTCCGCTCGCTCGTCATGCCGTTTAAAGAATTTGCGGGCAAGCAAAATTGGGCCGCCATTCTCCTTTTTGTCGTCTTGTTTAAATTCGGCGATGCATTTGCGGGCGCCATGTTATCGGCCTTTGCCCTAGACATTGGTTTTACAAAAGGCGATTACGTCTATGTTGCAAACGGTGTTGGTTTTCCCACAGCGCTGTTAGGCGGCGTGCTGGGCGGTGTTATCGCCAAATATTGCAGCATCCGGGCAAGCCTATGGATTGCGGGCATCTTGCAGATGGTTTCCAACCTTGTTTTTGTCGCCCTTGCCTACATTGGGCCAGAGTTGCCCGCATTGATGGGCGCTGTCGGGGTAGAAAATCTGACAGGAGGGCTTGGAACCGTCGTCTTTGTGGCCTATCTCTCTAGCCTGTGCCAAGCCCGTGAATTCACTGCCACCCAATATGCGTTGCTCTCTGCGCTCTCCGCCTCTGGCCGTACTTTTTTAGCCGCCTCATCGGGGTACTTAGCTGAAGCAATTGGTTGGGGAGCGTTTTTTATAGCGACCATATTTGCCGCGCTCCCTGGACTATTTATGCTATGGTGGCTCACGCGATATGCAGACAAGCGAACTAAAAGGGACTAAGGGTCGCCCGATTTTTCTTGTTATATCAAGGGGTTATCAGTGACATATCACGGTCACATTTCCTCCGCATGAAGGGGCAGGAGCTGGCAACAGCTCTGATTTGATGCGGGAGGAAAACATGACAGATGGGCTGAGCATTTTGCAGGTCGATGAGACGGCTCTGGGAGTAAGTATGGGTTCCGAAATTTCATCCTCAGATGAGGGCGATCAAACACACACCACAGAAATAGAAGCTCCGGGCAGTTTTGGCCGCCGTGGCAATCTGGAGGTGCGCTTAGCTCAAAATGCCGCTGAGATCGATGCGGCTCAGGCGCTGCGCTATACTGTGTTTTACGAAGAGATGTCTGCCAAGCCAGACGCGACAATGCGGGCAACAAAAAGAGACGTTGATCGTTTTGACGAGTTTTGTGACCACCTTCTAGTGATCGACCATAATCTGGCGGACGAAGATGGCGAAGGCCCCCTTCCTCTCAATGCAGTGGTGGGGTGTTATCGGTTACTCCGCCAAGACGTTGCGGAAAAACATGGCGGCTTTTATACTCAATCGGAATTTAACATTGAGCCCCTTCTAGAGCGTGCCGGTAAGAATGTGCGCTTCATGGAATTGGGACGCTCATGTGTCTTGCCAAAATACCGCGAGAAAAAAACTGTTGAGTTGTTGTGGAAAGGGATCACGCAATATCTCATTCATTATAATTTGGATGTGATGTTTGGCTGCGCATCGTTTGAAAATACCAATCCTGATGAATTGGCTTTGCCGCTTTCCTATCTGTATCAAAACCACCTCACCCCGGATGCGTGGCATGTGACCGCCCGCGAGGAACTTTTTGTCGAGATGAACCGCGTTGCTAAGGACGACATCAACAACCGTCAAGCACTGCGCGAATTACCTCCGATGATCCGAGGCTATGTGCGGGCTGGTTGCTTTATTGGCGACGGTGCGGTGGTCGATGAGCAGTTCGGCACCACCGATGTGCTTATCCTATTTCCGATCGCGGAAATGAACGACCGCTATCGCTCCAAATTTGTAGCCGAAAAATAGTCGACTCTCTTATATGCTCATATCAAAAGCCCTCTCTTCTTGCGAAGAGAGGGCTTTGTGATTTTAAGAAGTTACCTGACACCCTACTCAACTGTAATCGTGATCTTGTCTGAAAACACAGGCGGGTTGTGGGGAATGTGGTTTTGGTCGGCCAGCAGCAATTGCAGCGTATGACTGCCTGCGCCAAGCTCTAGCTCCATTTGAGTTTGTCCGCCGCCAAAGTGGCGATGGTTCTCATCAGACGGCAGGGAATAATCAAGGTCTTCGCCACTGGGCAGGTCTGTATCAATCAGCAAATGGTGATGACCCGTACCTGATTTGTCGGTACCAGCCGGTGCAACGCCCATGCCTTTGAGGCCAAACACAATTGTAACGGGCCCCGACACTGTCGCGCCGTCTTCAATACCAATAAAATAGACTGCGGCGCCGGGAGAGGACGGAGTTTCGCCTGCAAACGCCACTGAGGCAACCAAGAGACTTACCGAAACGACACTCGCAAAAAAAGATCGACGCATTCTATTCTCCAAATCAAATGTGGCCTCTTTGCGAGGCCGACCCGGACCAACTTCACGGTCCCCAACCTGTCCATAAAACACTGAAGCCGACTTGTTTGGCAAGTCGGCTTCCGCAGTTCAGGTCAATTTGATCGATCAGAGTTACCGAACGATTGATGACGTATGGTCAAGGTCATAGGCTGCCATCGCGGCACCTGTCACCAGATCAGAAACCGTCGCACCCATATTCACAATATGCACAGGCCGTGACAGGCCGGTAAGCAAGGGACCCACCACTGTGGCGCCCCCAAGCTCTTGCAGCATCTTTGTAGAAATGGATGCAGAGTGAATAGCAGGCATGATCAATACATTGGCTGTGTCTGTTAAACGGCAGAAGGGATAATGCGCCATCTGTGTTTTGTTCAATGCAACGTCAGCTGCCATCTCGCCTTCGTATTCAAAGTCCACGCCGCGCTTGTCGAGAATTTCAACAGCTGCACGACATTGCGTGGAGCGTTCCCCAACCGGGTGACCGAATGTGGAATAAGCAAGCAAGGCAACCCGAGGTTCATAACCCAAGCGGCGCGCAATACCAGCAGACTGTTCTGCAATATCGGCAAGCTCTTCAGAGTTTGGCATATCATGCACATTGGTATCAGCCACGAGCACGGTGCGTCCTTTAGAGATGATCATCGACATGCCCATAACCCGACGGTTAGGAAGCGGGTCGATCACCCGGCGCACTTCTGAAAGCACAACAGAGTAATTGCGTGTCGCCCCGGTGACCATGGCATCGGCATCGCCGAACTCAACCATGCAGGAGCCAAAGATGTTGCGGTCATTGTTGACCATGCGCACACAGTCGCGAAGTAGATAACCACGCCGTTGCAGCTTCTCAAACAAGAAGTCAGCATATTCCGCACCCTTAACAGATAGACGAGAATTGATGATCTCCAAGTCTGTATTGGCATCAAGCCCGATATCATCCAATGTCTTGCGGATAGTTTCCTCACGGCCGATCAAGATCGGTGTGCCAAGGCCCATGTCGCGGAACGACAAAGCCGCCCGGATTACCCGCTCGTCTTCACCCTCCGCAAAGACAACCCGTTTTGGATCGCGCTTCACATGCTCTGTGATGACTTGCAAAGTGGACGCTGCTGGGTCGAGGCGTGCAAAGAGTTGGTTTTTATACGCATCCATATCCACGATCGGCATGCGGGCAACGCCGCTATCCATCGCAGCTTTAGCAACCGCAGCCGGGATCTCGCGAATAAGGCGCGGATCAAAGGGCACAGGAATAATATATTGAGGCCCAAAGCGGGGACGCTCACCTTGATAGGCAGCCGCCACTTCATCAGGCACATCCGCGCGCGCAAGTTCGGCCAAGGCATTGGCCGCTGCAATTTTCATCTCTTCATTGATGGTCGTGGCACGTACATCGAGGGCACCTCGGAAGATGTAAGGAAAGCCCAACACATTATTGACTTGGTTTGGAAAATCCGAGCGGCCCGTTGCCATAATCGCATCGTCGCGCACAGCAGCCACTTCTTCAGGTAGAATCTCTGGATCAGGGTTTGCCATCGCAAAAATGATCGGCTTGGGCGCCATTGATTTGACCATCTCAGGGGTCAGAGCGCCTTGCACAGAGAGACCCAAGAAGACATCGCAGTCATTCACAGCTTCAGCCAATGTGCGCGCATCGGTTTTCACCGCATGGGCAGACTTCCATTGGTTCATACCAACCGGGCGCCCTTCGTAGATCACGCCCTTGGTGTCGCAAAGCAATGCATTTTCGTGAGGCAAGCCCATGGCTTTAATAAGTTCAAGGCACGCAATGCCCGCCGAACCCGCACCGTTCACCACAACCTTGGTGTCTTTGATGTCGCGCCCCGTTAGGTGCAGCGCATTCAAAAGACCAGCAGCCGTAATAATGGCCGTGCCGTGTTGGTCATCATGGAACACAGGAATGTCCATCAATTCACGCAACTGCTCTTCAATGATGAAGCAGTCGGGTGCTTTGATATCTTCTAGGTTGATGCCACCAAAGGAGGGGCCCAAGTAGCGCACGCAATTGACGACTTCATCAACTTCTTCAGTGTCAACTTCCAGATCAATCGCATCCACATCAGCAAAGCGTTTAAACAAAACCGCCTTACCTTCCATCACGGGTTTAGAGGCAAGCGGCCCCAAATTCCCAAGACCTAGAATGGCAGTACCATTTGAAATCACGGCAACCATGTTGCCGCGTGCCGTATAATCAAACGCACAGTCAGGGTTTTCAGCAATGGCGCGCACCGGCGCAGCCACGCCCGGACTATAGGCGAGTGACAAATCACGTTGGGTTGCCATCGGCTTTGTCGCTTCAATTGCGATTTTACCGGGCTTGCCTTCTGAGTGGAAACGAAGCGCTTCTTCGTCGGAGAATTGATTTTTATTTCTTGTCATGGCTATTTCACGCAATAAATGAATACATTTGAGCGCGTGTCTTACCGCATATTGCGCAAGCTGGCCACCCCTGAAAACCAAAAAGTCTCATATTTGAGCCATTTTTGGCGCTATATAGGCCCAAATAAGCCAAAATTTACCAAATCCGCAGGGGTTTTCTCAAAATTTGAGCGACAGGCCCCCTTGAACCCGCTCTTCTGCACCGTGGTTCAAGCCAGAGCGCGCCCCACCGGTGCTGCCCAAAGTGTCTTGGACCTCATATCCCAATTTCATTTCCAAAGCCTGAGTGATGGTCACTTTGGTGCCGATCTCAGCTTTACCCTTTAAGTCCGCTGTAACGCTGTCGGTCCCCAGAAAACCACCCTCCTCACCTGCCCCGTCTACATCAACGCCCGCGCCGATATAAGGTCGCACGACAATCTCATCATCTGAAAAGCGCTGTGGGGTAAGATCAATCCGGACAGAGGAGGCTGGGAAATCATTTTTACCCGATGCCCCTGCCCGTGGTTCTGCCATTTCACCCGGAGACAAAGGCCCTGAAGGTGTCAGGGCGGCGTGGTCTAAAGTCAGGTCAAGCGGAGGCTGGATTGGGTGTGCGGCACCCAAAAACCCATCCGGCAAGGCTGTTGTGCCAGCGTCATCCCCCTTGTTGGACACTGCAGGCATGTCAGGTGAAGGGTTTCCTTTGAAGGCCACATATAGAGTGCCGACCAAAATAAGAGTGGCCCCACTCAGCAGGGCAATCGAAGAAGCAGTTAGACGAGACATGATAATCCTTACAATACGCGCTTAAGACCTAGCTTTAAGACCAGCATTTGATCAATAGGCGGGAACTTAAGAGCCAAATGCGGTAAAAAAAAGGAGTGCCCAGCATTCAAGCGTTCAGCTTTCTGTGGGCAAATCGTTTTGTACCGTGGCCTCAAACCCCTCGGGTCTGTTAGCTTAGCGCCCATGTCAAAAGCTGCTTCAAATAGCCAGACCTCCGCGTCTTCAAAATCCGCTTCCGATAAATCCGCCATTGCCACGCCGATGATGGTGCAATTTATGGAGATCAAACAAGCAAATCCAGGCTCATTGCTCTTTTACCGGATGGGCGATTTCTATGAAATGTTCTTCGAGGATGCGGTGACAGCGGCTGCCGCTCTCGACATTACGCTGACCAAACGCGGCAAGCATCTGGGTGAGGATATCCCTATGTGCGGTGTGCCTGTACATTCGGCTGATGCCTATCTAGAGCGCCTGATCCGCCAAGGTCACCGAGTTGCGGTGTGTGAGCAAACCGAAAGCCCCGTTGAAGCCAAAAAGCGCGGCCCTAAATCTGTCGTCCGCCGCGAAGTCGTTCGCCTTGTAACGCCGGGCACCTTGACCGAAGACACCCTGCTTGATGCCCGTCAGCACAATTATTTGGCCGCCCTCGCCCGCATCGGCGCAAGTTCAAAACTGGGCCTGTCGTGGGCTGATGTGTCCACCGGAGATTTCTATGTCTGCGAATTGGAAGCCAATGCCTTAGGTGCTGAACTGGCTCGCTTGCGTCCCGGAGAATTGCTTGTGGCGGAGGACCTAGCTCAAGAAGATCTGGTGCAACATGCTTTGGGAGGCCGTGAAGGGGTTATTACACCTCTGCAAGCCTCTCAATTTGATAGCGCGCGCGCCGAACGCCGCCTTAAAGACATGCTCAATGTCGCAGCCCTTGATGCATATGGCACTTTTTCACGGGTGGAGCTGGCCGCAGCTGGCGCGCTGGTCGATTACTTGGAGCTGACCCAAGTCGGCCGCATGCCCGTGATGAAGGCCCCAAAACAAATTCGTTCCGGCACCGCAATGGCGATGGATGCGGCAACCCGCGCCAATTTGGAGCTGACCCGTACAATGTCAGGCGACACAAAAGGCGCCCTATTAGCCACATTGGATCGCACGGTGACGGGCCCCGGCGCACGTGTTCTGGCGGAGCGCCTCAACGCCCCGCTCACCCAAGTAAGTCAAATCCACCGTCGCCAAGAAGCCCTTGCCTGTCTGTTGGAAGACATCCATCTGCGCGCAGACCTACGCCTTGCCCTCAAAGCGGTGCCTGATATGGCTCGCGCCTTGTCGCGCCTGTCATTGGGGCGCGGTGGACCACGAGATTTGGCAGCCATGAAAGAGGGCCTACACAACGCCCACCATATTGCCATCCGCCTCGGTCAAGCCTTAGGCGGATCAACGGGCGCGCGCGCCAGCGTGTTGGACCTGCCCGAAGAGCTTCAAATCATTCATGAGGCAATAGACAATACCGCGGCTGGCCTGGTGGATCTGCTGCTCAATGCATTGAGCGCTGACCTGCCCCTGCTTGCCCGTGATGGCGGGTTCATCGCAAAGGGATATAATCCCCCGCTCGATGAGTGCCGCTCTTTGCGAGACCAGAGCCGTCAAATAGTGGCGGGTTTGCAAATAAAATACGCCGAAGAAACCGGCGTCACAGCGCTTAAAGTGAAGCACAATAATGTGCTGGGCTACCACATCGATGTGCCTGAGCGTCACGCCGCCAAATTATTGGCCGAACCATTCTCTGAAAGCTACATCCACCGTCAAAGTTTGGCCAGTTCCGTGCGCTTTACCACCGTGGAACTATCAGAGCTTGCCACCCGTATTGCCGAAGCGGGCGGTCGCGCTCTAGCCCTCGAACAAGACCTCTTTGATCATCTCGTAGGCGAAACAATGAAGCAGGTTGCAGCTATTTCTGCCGCAGCAGACGCATTGGCGCAACTAGATGTCACCGCAGCTCTTGCCGAATTAGCTCAAGAAAAACGCTATAGCCGCCCCAAAGTCGATGGCACGCTAGCTTTTGAAATTCAGGCAGGACGTCACCCCGTTGTTGAGGCCGCCTTGGAGGCGGCAGGCCAAGGCCCCTTTGTCGCCAACGCCTGTGATTTATCGGCCGATAAAGGCTCCAATCACCGCCTTTGGTTGCTCACGGGGCCCAATATGGCGGGTAAATCAACCTTTCTGCGCCAAAACGCTCTCATCGCCATCATGGCGCAAATGGGGTCCTATGTGCCTGCTAGTCACGCCCATATCGGCGTTGTCGATCAGCTGTTCTCCCGTGTCGGTGCCGCAGATGATCTAGCGCGGGGCCGGTCCACCTTTATGGTTGAAATGGTGGAAACCGCCGCCATTCTCAATCAGGCAAGCCCGCATTCTTTGGTTATTTTGGATGAAATCGGGCGGGGAACCGCGACTTTTGACGGTCTGTCCATCGCATGGGCCGCCGTTGAGCATCTCCATGAGGTCAACGCCTGCAGGTCATTATTTGCCACCCACTATCATGAGCTGACCAGCCTCACCCAAAAGCTGCCCCATCTGGCCAATGCCACTATGAAGGTCAAAGAATGGGAGGGGAATGTCATCTTCCTCCACGAAGTCGCTCCCGGTGCCGCCGATCGTTCCTACGGTATTCAAGTCGCTAAGTTGGCCGGCCTGCCTGAAATTGTCATCGAACGCGCTCATGAAGTGCTGGCCGCATTGGAGTCTGGTGACGAGGGCACGCGCACTAAAGCAATTATCGACGATCTACCCCTCTTCTCCCTGAACCAAGCGCCAGCCAAAGATTCGCCCGCGGCGAAGTCTGCGGCCCTTCAAAGCGCATTGCGCGACGCGATGGATGAGATTGACCCCGATAGCCTGACACCGCGTGAGGCGTTGGATGTACTCTATGCGCTCAAACAAAAGGCCCTTTCTTAAGGTCACAGACTAAAAAGGGGTTTAAGTGCGGCGTCATCTTAGGCAGAGCCGTGTGAACGACTCGCCCATTTACATCAAACCAAGGGCTCTCGATTCGCGATCAGCGAACAATTGCATATTCGTCTTTCAAAAAGAGTCCATTGGTCATAAAGAGTCCAAGGTATCCAGGGTGCGAAAGGAGAAGTCGGCAGCTGAATATTTCATCAATGTGATTGTTCCTTAATCACCCAGACGTCGAAGCGAAGTGCTCCAGCCCACAAGATTCACATGGGGCAAACAAAATGTCCCCAAAGCCCACAAAAAGCCTTTGTTTGGAACCAATTTTCTACTCTGTTAAGGCTGTACCAGCAAAGCCGTGGTAGGCTGCGCCAAACGTCTATTCTGACAAAAAGAGATTTTCATGGCCCTGCGAACCGCTACTTTGAAAGAGATAATTGATGCTGACGCCCTATCTGAGGCGCTCGCTCAATGTGCCAAAACCCACGCAGGCAATGAGATCGCGCGCCGCACGGAGTTATTGGCAACTTTAAAGGCTTATCAAACCAGGGGCAGGGAGTTTGCTCGGGCGCGATTGGAAGAGGGTAGGTTTAAGGGGACAGATTGCGCCGCAGCGATTTGCTACCTGCAAGATAAGATCATCTGCGCCCTCTATGATTTCATTGTGGAGCACGTTCACACCGCCGACAACCCAACCCAAGCCGAACATCTGGCATTGGTGGCGACCGGCGGCTATGGCCGTGGCTTGCTCGCACCGGGCTCTGACATCGATTTGCTCTTTTTGTTGCCCTATAAACAAACGCCTTGGGGCGAAAGCGTTGTTGAATATTGCCTCTATCTCCTGTGGGATTTGGGCCTCAAAGTGGGTCATGCAACCCGCACAGTGCCTGAATGCATCCGCCTGTCCAAAGAAGACATGACAATCCGCACCGCTTTGCTCGAAGCCCGTTTTCTCCATGGGGACAAAGTCCTCTTCGACGATTTTGAGGACACTTTCGCTAAGGACATTATTCAGGGCACCAGCACCGAATTTGTCGATGCCAAACTAGCAGAGCGCGATGAACGCCACGAAAAAACGGGCCGGTCGCGCTATTTGGTAGAGCCCAATGTCAAAGACGGGAAGGGCGGCTTGCGCGATTTGCACACCCTCTACTGGATTGGCAAATATGTTTATCAGGCCAAAGATGTCAAAGAGCTGATCAAAGCAGGCCTATTCAGCAAAGACGAATTGAAGATATTCACAAAAGCCGAAAACTTCCTCTGGGCGATCCGGTGCGAATTGCATTTCATCACCGGCCGGGCAGAAGAGCGCATCACATTTGACGTGCAAACCGAAATGGCCAATCAGCTCGGCTATCATTCCCACCATGGGATGAAGGGTGTTGAGCGCTTCATGAAGCACTATTTTCTCATCGCCAAAGATGTGGGGGATTTGACCCGTATTTTCTGCAATGCCCTTGAAATGCAAGAGAAAAAGAAGAAGCCGGGCATTGGCCGCATCATGCAGGCCTTCTCGCGCAAGAACAAAGAGATCGAAGGCTTTGAGGTGGAAGGCGGGCGCCTAACGGTTGTGACGAATGACACATTCGTAAAAGACCCCGTAAACATCATGCGGCTCTTCCATGTCGCAGACCGTCACAACATTCTGATACATCCAGATGCCTTCAAACTATTGACGCGCTCTCTCAAGCTTGTGTCCAGCCTGCGCAAAAATCCTGAAGCCAACCGGATTTTTCTAGAAATTCTATGTTCCAAGCAAGATCCGGAACGCATTCTGCGCCGCATGAATGAGACCGGTGTGTTGGGACGTTTCATTCCAGACTTTGGTCGTATCGTCGCGCTGATGCAGTTCAACATGTATCACCACTATACAGCCGACGAACATCTCATTCGCGCCATTGGCATCATGTCAGAAATCGATACCGGCAAAACAATAGACGAACATCCTCTGGCTGTTGAATTGATGAGCAACATCTCCAGCCGTGCGGTGGTCTTCATGTCGGTGCTTCTGCACGACATTGCCAAGGGGCGCCCGGAAGATCACTCCGAAGCCGGTGCTAAAATTGCCAGCCGTCTCTGCCCACAATTGGGCATGTCAAAGTCTGAAACAGAATCCGTTGCGTGGCTGGTGAAAAACCACTTGGTCATGTCAGACGTTGCCCAACGGCGTGACTTGTCGGACCCTAAAACAATCCTCGATTTTGTCCGCGTCGTTCAAAGCCGCGAACGGTTGAAATATCTATACCTGCTGACCGTCGTGGACATCAAAGCTGTGGGCCCCGGTGTCTTCAATGGTTGGAAAGACCAGCTCCTCCGCCAGTTGTATTTTGAAGCTGATACATTGTTGCAAGGCGGTCGAACCAAGATCAACCGCACTCAGCGGGCCGAACATGCCAAAGCCGTGTTTACCGACCGTATCCAAGATTGGGACCCAGAAGAGCGCGAGGCCTATTTAGCGCGCCACATGAATGGCTATTGGTTGGGGTATGATCAAGATACCTTTGTGCGTCACGCAGAGCTCATACGAGATTGCGACGAAACCGAAGACGGACTTGTTGTCTCGGCTGTTGTGAATGAAGCCCGCGAAGCCACCGAAATCACCCTCTTTACCCAAGATCACCCCGGATTGTACTCCCGGTTCGCCGGGGCGTGTGCCGCAGCAGGCGTGGAAATTTTGGAAGCCAAGATTTTCACAACCCGCGACGGCATGGCACTGGATACATTGTGGGTGCGAGATCCAGATGTCGGCGCTATTACAGAAGGCCGCCGTACAGATCGCTTAGAAGACATGATCCGGAAGGTTTTGGCAGGCGAGATTCTCCCCCCTGATGTGATTGAAAGCCGCACGCGTCGCAAGCCGGTTCTCGAAGCCTTCAATTTTGAACCGCACGTCTATATCGATAACTCGGCATCCGACAAATATTCGGTCATCGAAGTCAACGGGCTGGACCGTCCCGGTTTGTTGCATGCCTTGACCCGAACATTGTTCCATTTGGGCCTTACAATTGCCTCCTCATTCGTCACCTCATATGGGGAGCGAGCGGTGGACGTATTCTATGTGTCTGACCTGATGGGCGGCAAAATTACCAATGTCGCCAAGCTCCGTTCAATTGAACGCCAGCTCTTAGAAGCCTTGGCGGACCCAATGAAAAAATCACGTCCTCGCAAAGCAGCTGCCGCCAAAGGTGGGAAAAAGAAATCAGTCGCATAGGCGAGACGCCGACCATTAGAGAAGTTTAAGAGAGCCGTATGAACCTTGTCCGTTCCGCCACCACCGTGGGTGGCATGACCATGATCTCCCGTGTGATGGGCTTTGTGCGCGATATCCTGATTGCAGGCGTATTGGGCGCGGGCCCAATAGCGGATGCTTTTTTTGTCGCCTTCCGGTTCCCAAATCTTTTCCGTCGCCTTTTTGCCGAAGGCGCCTTTAACGCAGCCTTCGTGCCCCTATTCGCGCGGGAACTAGAAGAGGGCGGTAAAATCGCTGCCCGAAATTTTGCCCAAGAAGCGCTCTCCGTCCTGCTCGCGACCCTCCTAATTTTTACGCTTCTCGCCGAGCTGTCCATGCCGTGGTTGATGTTTGCCATCGCGCCGGGTTTTGCAGATTTGCCTCAAAGTTTTGATGCGGGGTACCTAACCTATGTTGTGACGTTGAATGGCGGCGACATGCCCGCCAAATACGAACTTGCCGTGTTCTTTACCCGCATTGCATTCCCCTATCTTCTCTTCATGTCACTCACAGCCTTGCTGTCGGGCGTGCTCAATTCGCTGGGCCGCTTTCTGGCCGCCGCCGCCGCTCCCATTCTGCTCAATATCATTTTGGTCAGCGCAATGCTGGTGGCCGTGCCCTTCTTCGACAATCCCGGTTTTGTTCTTTCATGGGGTGTGGCTGTCGCAGGGGCAGCACAATTCTCCATGTTGCTTATAGCGACCCGCCGTGCAGGCTTTCACTTGCATTTGCGCCGTCCGCGCCTCACACCAAAAGTGCGCCGTCTCATTCGTCTGGGCATTCCCGGCGTCATTTCCGGGGGCGTCACCCAGCTTAATCTTCTCGTCGGCACCATCATCGCCTCCCTCCAAGCAAGTGCTGTGTCGTGGCTTTATTATGCCGACCGTATCTATCAGCTTCCGCTCGGTGTGGTGGGGATCGCCATTGGCATCGTCCTCTTGCCAGATTTGGCAAGACGCTTGCGATCTGGGGATGAAGACGGCGCGTTAAGTGTGCAAAACCGTTCCTTTGAATTTGCCATGCTCTTAACTTTGCCCGCCGCTGTCGCACTGGCCATCATTCCCATCCCCATCATTTCTGTGCTGTTCGAGCGCGGGGCTTTTGGGATTGCAGACACACAGGCCACCGCGCTCGCCCTCTCGGCCTATGCGTTCGGCCTGCCAGCCTTTGTGCTCAGCAAAGTTTTTTCACCCGGCTTTTTTGCCCGCGAAGATACCGCCACCCCCATGCGCTATGCGTTGATTTCAATCGGCGTCAACATCGTGCTGTCCATTGTGTTGTTCCAATGGCTCGGTTTCTTCGGCATCGCACTTGCCACCACATTAGCGGCGTGGCTCAACACTGGTTTGCTGGGCGCGCGTCTCATCTCGCTGGGCCACTTCAAAGCCGACAACCGTTTGCGTAAACGGGTACCGCTCATATTGCTGGCCGCTTTGTTGATGGGGGGAAGTCTGTGGGGCGCAACTCTACTTCTCGAGCCATGGTTTCAAGAAGCTTTCTGGTTGCAAGTAAGCGCGCTGGCCTTATTGGTGACTGGCGGCATGATTGTCTTCGCCGTCTTCTGCCAACTAACCGGTGCCATCAGCCTATCGGAATTCAAAGGCGGCTTCCGGCGTAAGGCTTAGGCGCTTAGCATCTCTGAGAATTTTCCCAACGACCGGAAGGGCCGTTGGGAAAATCACTTAACATCAAAGTTTGTTAAACCCAAAATCCGGCAAGATCGGCAAATTGGTTGTCTGCGAGCCGCACGCTGTCCAGCCCTGCCAATTGCACCTTCTCGTCGGCGTCTTTCATTTCCCAGCGGAAATGAAGCCGGTCATGGTGCTCTGTGATTTCACCAGCAAGGTTGAACCGGTGCCCCGGATAGCTGGTTTGAACACCTGTCACCATGGCGGCAATTTCTTCATGACCTTTTGCCGCCGCTACTGGGTCCACAGACATCGCATCTTGCGTCCATAGTTTCTCGATGATGTCGCGTCGGGTAGAGGCGTCAGGTTCATTCCACATTTCAAAATAGTTTTTGACAAGTGTACCAGTGTTGCTCATGAGGGTTCTCCGTTCTTATAGGGTTGAGGATTGGTTGCGATATTTGAAATACAAATAGAGGGGCAGGGCGCAGGAAAGGCCAATGGACAAATTGATGAGAACAAATACCCAAATGTTTGAGGCCTTTTGATGCGCCATAAAGAGCCAAAAAACTGCCGATGAAATCAACACGTCCGCGCTGAACCCTCCCGCCGCACCATTGACAAACAGCGCTTGAGAAAAAGAACCGACGGTGCCGCCGCCGAGAAAAAATTGCAGGAAAAAGAGCCCGGGAATGATGGCACCAACAACTGCCAGCATGAGAAATATCTTGGCCATAATGAGTTTCCAATCTGTGCGAAATGAATTTGGAAAGGGTAGAGGGTCGCCAAATTTTGGCAATTACGTCTCAGGTAAAGGCGGCGGGTGATTGACCCGTCGCCTTCCCACACGTCCTCATTGCGTTGTTGCCAGCACCTTTGAACCGGTTTGATCAAAAACCCGATCCGCAATTAGTTTGGCTTCCTGAACCACCAATGTGGCAAACTGGGCTCTGTTGATAGCTCCTGGATGATCAGCACCCTTGAGGGTCACAAAGCGGCTATCGCTAGAAAGAGTAGCAAGCTCGCGCTGCATGGCAGACCATGAAGGCATCATGACCGGCGGCCATCCGTCCACCATCATCACCGCGAGCGGTGTTGCGCCCAACGTGTCTATCTGCCGAGCCGCCTGCGCTGATCTTTCCCATCCCTCTGCTTCTTTGCTCGCACCTTCCATGTGAGAACTAGACGCATAGTGATGGTAGCCACGGGCGTAAGGTGCGCCCTCCAAACCATCGACAAACATATGAGCGACACCCATCATGCGCGACCCAGAAAAATGATTAAGGGTGGCCAGAGTGCCAAAACCTTCCAGCATTTCCTTAAACCCTTCTTGAGCGAGGGGGGGAAACCGCGCACCCATGTCTTGGTGCGAGGAGTCGACAAGAACAAGTCCTGCAACACGGTCAGGGTATCTATCGGCAAACACACGCGCGATGAGAGCGCCGTAGGAATGGCCAACAAGGATAACGGGCTTGGATATGTTGAGTTGCGCCAATAATTGAATAAGCGCATCAGAGCTAACTAAGGCGTCCACTTTCCCCAAAACTCCTTCGCTATTACCTGTACCCGCTCTGTCATAGGCGCATACGCGGTAATCGGTTGCGAGTTCACGCTGAACCCATTCCCAATTATCCGAAACCACGCCCATACCATTTTCCAAAAAAATGACATCGCCGGAGCTCGGGCCTTGGCAGTTCACATAGATCTGCCGGTCATTGACCGTGACAAAAGTTCCCGGCAGCGTGATCTGTCCGCGTTCGATGGAGCTGGCGATGAGTTGATAAAGAGCCGCAGCACATAGGAGCACGGCAAGTGAGCTGAAAAGCACAATGCTAGATTTCAAGGCCATTCCGTACATTTTGGATTTAGTTTCTGTACGAATTGTTTGTGTAGGGGTCGACATAGAATTTCCTTTCAAGGCAGTACTAAGATCAAAAGGTAAGGACATGAAAAGCCAGTTCCAATTACCTGCCAGGTAAGCAAAGCGTGAAAGGAGAAAATGACCTCCCTTATCTATGAGGTAATCGCGGCGCGCGCCGTTCTTCGCTACCGTCATCCAAATTAAGCGACAACAACGTGAAACGAGGACGAAGAAAAATGAACAAGCGATCGAAACTATTTGTATCAGTGACGGCCATTGTAACTGCCACCCTATGCTTCGGGTCAGCAATGGCCCTTGATAAAGAAGGGCGGCTCGATGTCGTCGATTGCTACTCGGGTGAAATAGATTTGATCCAACATACCAAAAACAATTTTTGGCTATCATGGAAGCAAACCGGCACACGCAGATCAGTGAAAAAGGGCGGACCTTTTGATGGCATGACGGCACATTGCGCCGGTTTCCTATGGAACAATCGTGGGGAAATGAACGGGCACAGCGCCTGTGAATATGTTGACCATGCCGGCAACAAATTGTTTGTAAAGGCGGCCCGTGTGGGCGATGACGCTGAGTGGCGGTTTGTCGGGGGGACAGGCATTTACAAAGGCATTACTGGGTCGGGAGAATTTACCGGCTTCTCCTATTTCCCTCAATTAACACCTACAACATATCAATTCTGCCCCACATCAAATGGGACCTACAAGCTGGGCGGTCAGAGATAATAGGCTGCACCCCGAGCGTTGGAAGTTTGGGAGGCACATTTCCAAACTTCCCTCATCCAAATTAAATTGAGGAAAGTTCTTCAATCAGCGTTTCCGTTTCCTCGTCAGCGGGAAGGAAAGCCTCAATGCGCAGTTCTTGCAAAGTGATATCTTGCGGCGTACCCAAGGTTGTAATCGTTGTAAAAAACCGAAGGTCCATACCGTCAATACGCATGTGCAGCGGCACCATCAATTCCAACGGTTTCGACATGTCTACCAAATGCCAAGGCGAGGGAATGTCGCATGTCTTTGTAATGTCGGCGAGAAGTTGTTTGGTCGCCTGACCGCCCTCTATGGCTTCCCGTTGGGCGCGCTGGAAGAGGTTGTGGCCGACGTCATGCCAGTTCACGATGTGCGGGCGCAATCCATCAGGTGAAAACAGCAGCTTCAAAATGTTCCCACAAATTTCTGGGTGTCTCTCAGGCAGTCCCAGAAGATCTAATGTGGTTTGAAAACCGGAATTGGACAGTAAGATATTCCAACCCCGATCAATCGCTACGGCACCAAAGGGCTCATAACGTTTTAAGATCATCTCAATCAGGCGCCGATGGCTTTTGAGGTCGTCTGCATCAAAATTTGTTTCTGTGTAGATCGGCGCAAAACCAGCCGCCAGAAAAAGCATGTTGCGCTCACGGTAAGGTATGCCCAGCGCGTCCGACAATTGCACAACCAGCTCCCGGCTGGGGCGAGAGCGCCCGGTTTCAACAAAGGATATATGGCGGGCAGAAATCCCAGCTTCCAGTGAGAGGGCAAGTTGACTAAGGCTGCGTTTAGCACGCCACCCTTTAAGGATATGCCCAATGGAAGGTTCTAAAGGCGCAACTTGTGACATCCAGCTCTCCGATATTTCTAGTGAGGTACAAGCGTCCCACGCATTGCTTACACCAACCTCTTTGATATGGGTGGAGTAGGGGGGTGTCTCTAGGGCCAATTTTAAAAGCTCTATACGATCCAATTGAGGGGGTGTCAGAGCCCCTCGTATCTGTCTCCCAAAATGCCACAGCTTTTGAGCGCCAAGCAGAAAGAGCCCCTTGAGCCTCAAGCTGCCTTGCAAAAACCCCGTAAAAGCGCGATAACGCGAGGGCTTTAGCGCTTCACTACAGGCCTGCTTTGAGCGAGTAGATAGGAACAAAGACATGACGATGCCGACCAATCGAGTTTTCTCTGGTGTTCAGCCGACCGGTAACCTCCATTTGGGGAATTATCTGGGCGCGATCCGTCATTTTGTGGACCTGCAAAAAACCCACGAATGTCTTTATTGCGTGGTGGATATGCATGCCATCACTGTGTGGCAGGATCCCAAAGAGCTCGCGCATAACACTCGCGAAGTTGCAGCCGCCTATATCGCTGCGGGCATCAATCCCAAAGAACACATTATTTTCAATCAATCCAAAGTCTCCGCGCACGCAGAATTGGCGTGGGTGCTCAATTGCGTGGGCCGCATGGGCTGGTTGAACCGCATGACCCAGTTCAAAGAAAAAGCAGGCAAGCACAAAGAGAACGCGTCGGTCGGCCTGTTCACCTATCCTGTGCTGATGGCCGCTGATATTTTGGCCTACCGCGCCACCCATGTGCCAGTGGGCGATGACCAAAAACAGCATTTGGAATTGGCGCGCGACATTGCTCAAAAGTTCAACAATGATTTTTCCAGCAATGGCTCTGAAGACTTTTTCCCAGCCCCTGAACCTTTGATCATGGGCACAGCCACTCGCGTGATGTCATTGCGCGACGGTTCCAAAAAAATGTCTAAGTCCGATCCCTCCGCCATGTCACGCATTACGCTGACCGATACGGTTGACGAGATTGCCAAAAAGATCAAAAAGGCAAAAACCGATATGGAGCCGATCCCAGAAACCGCTGAAGGCCTCAAAGGTCGTCCAGAGGCCGATAATCTGGTGGGTATTTTCGCTGCTCTGTCTGGGCAAACCAAAGACGAAGTTGTGGCAGGTTTTGCAGGTGAAGGCTTTGGTGCATTCAAACCAAAGTTGGCAGAGCTGGCCATCGAAAAGCTTTCGCCCATTACGGGCGAAATGGCCCGCTTGATGGACGATCCCGCAGAAATTGACCGTATTTTGGCTGATGGGGCGCAGCGCGCAAATGCACTCGCTCAGCCGGTTTTGGCGCAAGTTAAGAAGATCGTTGGCTTTATTTGAGCCCGAGGTGAAAAGCCTCTGAGGTAAATACAGCCTTGAACATATCTATGCCGCAAACCATGTCTAATAGAACCAGTGAGCGCCAGTCCAGCCTCACTGCTGGCTTGGTCAACATCTGGCTCAGTTAATTTGATGCATCCCTAAGGAGCGTAGAACACATATGTCCATCAGCGAACGTTTTGGTCGGCTAAGAGATAATCTGCGTCACCGTTGGATGTATCGCAAGCAAGCCACCACGGCTTCCGGGGCAAGTTCCACATCCCAACAAACGGCCAGCAAACCCACCCCGCCTAAAAAATCCACTGGCGGTAAATTTGCGTGGCTCAGGATGCCTAAATTCAGCTGGGCAGGTGCCCGCAGTGGTGCGCGCCGTATTGGCATGGGCACAACTATTTTTCTCATCCTCTATTATCTCGGCGGCGCTTGGTGGATTAATACCATTAACGACGACGCCGATTTTCGCCCCGCAGCAAATGACCAAGTAACCGGTGGTTCAGCCGTCGTGGCGATGATGGCCGGGCTCATCGACCGGGAGGTCAATCAAAACAGCTGGACGGCCAACGACCCATTTTTTGTGCCAAGCGTATGGCTCGACAACATGCCGAACTATCAGCAAGGCATTATGTCAGCCCTCGCAACCTTTAGCTTTGAACTGCAAGACCAGCTTGGCCGTACACGGGGGTCCTCGCAGGTGGACCCAGACCTAAAAACAGTCGCGAGCAAACTGCAATATGAGGGAGAAATTTGGTATATTGATTTTTCGTCTTCTTTATTGCCCGTGGCAACGGCTGAAAGCCAATACCGTTCAGCCCGCCGCGCCTTGCTCAATTACAATACGCGTTTAGCCAAAGGCGATGCGACATTTGAATTGCGCGGAGACAATCTGATGGCGACATTGGACCGTATCGCATCGGACCTCGGCTCTTCTTCTGCCGATTTGGCGTTGCAAATTGAGACCGACAGCTTCTTCATTGACACAGAGGCCGATGACATCTTCTACGAGTCCAAGGGAAAGATTTACGCCTACTACATGTTGATCGCAGCTCTCGGTCAGGATTTCCAAAAGCTCATTGCCGAACGTGAATTGACGACGGCTTGGGCGCAAATGCTTGATTCCCTGCGCAAAGCCGCCGAATTGCAGCCGATGGTGGTGGTCAACGGTGACCTCGAAAGCCAATTGATGCCATCGCATTTGGCAGCACAGGGTTTCTATTTGTTACGGGCCCGAACCCAACTGCGTGAAATCACCAATATCCTGCTGAAATAGGTCCCCAATTGCCTATATCCAGAAATGCGCAGCAAATGAAACCAACCTGTCGGAAAAGCGTGGCATCGCTTCGCTTAGATGGCTAGCATAGGGCATCTGAAACAACTCAAGTTGCCCTCATGAGCGATCCATCGTCTGTTACACCTGAAGCTCAAACATCAAAAGCGTCCTCCCTAGAGGGGAGAAAGCGCAAGTTTCTGGTCATTTTGGACGGAACGCCGGAGTCTGAGGTCGCGCTGCATTTTGCCAGCCGACGTGCCAAACACACCAAAGGCGGTGTCACACTGCTGGCTATTTTGGAAAAAAGCTCCTTTCAGCATTGGCTCGGTGTCGATGCATTGATGAAAGAAGAGGCCCGCCAAGAAGCCGAAACCTTTTTGCACAAACAGGCCGCGCGGGTAAATGACATCGCAGGTATCGTGCCTGAATTGGTTATCCGAGAAGGCAAAAAAGTAGAGCAAATTCAATCGCTTCTGGCCGAAGACGCTGCCTTGTCGATCATGATCCTAGGGGCAGGGTCAGGTAGAGATGGCCCCGGACCCTTGGTCGCGATGATTACTGATGGCGGGTTTGCCATTCCCGTGACCATCGTTCCCGGCTCCCTGACCGAAGAAGAAATTCACGATTTGGCTTGAAGCACCGCCCTTTTGTTGGAAGCAAATGCGTGTAGGGCAAGGTGAGGCATATTGATGCTTTCAAATGAGTACTCTTGAATTATACCCATAACTGGTCCATCTATGGGACTAGAGACGCGTGATATTTCCGCTAAGTCCATAATTTATTTGAGGTTTTGCCATGTTTATCCAAACTGAATCCACACCTAACCCGGCGACATTAAAGTTCCTGCCTGGACAGGATGTGTTGGGTGAAGGCCACACCGCAGATTTTCCAACCCGCGAAGCTGCCGAACGTTCTCCGCTGGCTAAAGCCTTGTTTGAGGTCGAGGGCGTGAGCGCTGTTTTCTTTGGGGCAGACTTTGTGACCATCACAAAAGACGGCCCGGAATGGCAGCATATCAAACCGGGTTTGCTCGGCGCGATCATGGAGCATTACACCTCAGGCGCGCCCTTGATGTTAGATGCTATTACCCCTGCTGTGGACGACATTAGCTTCGATGAAGATGATGCCGCCATTGTGGAGCAAATTGTCGAGCTGCTCGAAACGCGGGTCCGTCCCTTCGTGGCTCAAGACGGCGGGGACATTACGTTCCAGTCGTATGAAGACGGGATTGTGTTTTTGAACCTAAAAGGCGCGTGTGCTGGTTGCCCCGCCTCCACCATGACGCTGAAGAATGGTGTTGAAAACATGCTCAAGCACTATGTGCCTGAAGTCGAAGAAGTGCGCGCCGTTCCTCAATAGGTCGTAATTTGGTAAGTTCAGTCTGGCGTGCTAAAGGGTCCTCCTAATGGGAAAGTCCTTTGATGGCTGGGTGCTGCTCGTCTTATGGGGCCGCCTTCCATGCAAGGATATTTAGGAGAGACGACATGCTAGACGACAAAGCCCTTGATACGATTTTCCGCACAGCCCGCTCGCACAATGCGTGGCTAGATCGCGCCGTCAGCGATGAACAATTGGGCCAGATGTATGACGTGATGAAATGGGGCTCAACCAGCGCCAATTGTTCACCGGCACGCATTCTCTTTGTGAAGTCGGCGCAAGCCAAAGAAAAGCTCAAGCCTTTGTTGATGGAAGGCAATCAAGCCAAAACCATGGCTGCCCCCGTCTGTGCGATCATTGGCTATGACGTGGAGTTTTATGAGAAACTGCCAGAGCTTTTCCCCCACGACCTCACCGCAAAAACTTGGTTCAATGGCTCGGCTGAATTTGCCGCACAAACCGCCTTTCGCAATGGGTCCTTGCAAGGGGCCTATTTGATGATTGCCGCCCGCGCACTGGGTTTGGATTGTGGTCCAATGTCGGGCTTTGATGTGGACGGCGTTACCAAAGCCTTCTTTGAGGGTACAACTTACAAAGCAAACTTTCTGTGCAACATTGGGTACGGCGATCCCAGCGCATTGTTCGATCGCTCTCCCCGCCTTGCCTTTGACGATGCGTGCAAAGTACTCTGATCTTCATGAAACTTTTAGCCGTTGATACAGCTCAGCCCGCCTGTTCTGCAGCCCTCCATATCCAAACCTCAGACGGGGTCAAAACCTTCTGTCGTTTTGAGCCGATGACGCGCGGCCAAGCCGAAGCCTTGCCAGGCTTGGTGCAGGATGTTTTGGAAAGTGCTGGTGTAAAGCCCGATGAACTCGATGCGCTCGCGTGCACAATTGGGCCCGGAACATTTACCGGTGTGCGTGTTGGCATCGCCTTGGTGCGCGGCATGGCGGTGGTGCTCAACAAACCAGTGCTCGGTGTCACCTCACTCGAAGCGCTGGCCCATCCAATCGCGCCTCAAAACAAAGAGCTGATTGCGGCCAGTTTTGATGCGCGCCGTAATGAAGTCTATTTCCAACTTTTCGACCACAATCACACCCCCCAAACCCAGCCCATGATCGTCAGCGTAGAAGAGGCAGCAGCCCTAATCCCTAACCAGCCTGTCGTGCTGGTGGGAACCGGAAGCGAGCTCCTGAGACAACGCTTAGACCAAACAAACCAATCCGCTCAGACGCTATTGCCCGAGTATATTCGTCCAGATAACACGGGCCAAGAGCTGTCCGTAACGTTGGATCTCGCCCCCTATGCGTACCCCCAAGCCGACCACGTAGCTGCGATTGCCCGTATCCGCTTTGCTAAAATGGACGACGCCCAGCGCGCCAATTTGGAAGCACCCAACCCGCTTTACATTCGCGCTCCAGACGCCAAATTGCCCAAAAATGGCGGCCAGCTTACATGACCCGCGACCTTGTCATCCGTCCTGTACGCGATCAAGAAAGCGCTTTGCTCGCCAGCCTCCACAAAGAGTGTTTTGCAAAAGCGTGGTCCAAAAAGCAAATCATCCCGATGCTCGCCATGCCCGGCGCTTTTGTTTTGGTGGCAGAACGCGGCGAGAAAACTGAGGGCTTCATAATGGTGCGGGCAGGGGGCGGTGAGGCAGAAATTCTCACCATATGCGTCGTGCCAGCCGCCCGAGGCCAGCGCCTAGGGGAGCATCTCATCACAGCCTCCTTGGTCCATCTTCTTGCGTATGGGGAGCCAATAAGCACCGCACCAGAAAGCGCCGCACCAGAAAACACTACAAAAGGGGTGCCGCTGTTCTTGGAAGTGGCCGAAAGTAATCAGGCCGCCCGCGCACTCTATGCCCGAATGGGGTTTGAAATTGTCGGTAAACGTCCCAATTATTATCGCCATGACGATGGTCGCCAAGAAACCGCCCTTATGATGAAATTGCAGCCCTGATTTAGGGGGATTTACTTTAGTCCTAAAGATTGGGTATGAAGTGTGTATAAGCCTACAGCTGGATCAAGGCGTGACACCGCTTACACAATAACCCTATAGGGACTAATGCCTTGATTCCTTGACTGAAAACAGTTTTGACTGTCAGGTGACATTGCCTAGTTTTAGGCATAATATGCCTGCACAATTGTCCAAACTATCACCTATGACATAATCAGATCGGTCGGTCGCCATCATGCCTACAACAGAACGCGTTGACGCAGAAAACAACAACCCCAATCGCATTGAAGAGCTTTGTGTGAAAAAGGGCATGCGGATGACAGAACAGCGGCGCGTGATCGCGCGCGTATTGTCTGAAGCTGCAGATCATCCTGATGTTGAGGAAGTGTATCGGCGGGCGTCCACTGTAGATGATCGCATTTCGATCGCGACAGTTTACCGAACCGTTCGTTTGTTTGAAGAAGCCGGTATTTTGGAACGTCATGATTTCCGGGATGGCCGCTCGCGCTATGAGCAAGTGACCGAAGAGCACCATGATCATTTAATCAACTTGCAAACCGGCGAAGTCATCGAATTTCACAATGATGAAATAGAACGCCTTCAAGAGATTATTGCACGCGAATTAGGGTTTAAATTGGCAGATCACCGGTTGGAGCTTTATGGCGTGCCATTGGATCCCGCCAAGAATGGGTCTGACAGCTAAGTTGAGCTGCCAACAAACTGCCAAAGGTGTGGCAGGAGGAAACACATGGGTACCTTTAGATCGACAGTCTTACTGACCGGCTTTATTTTAGCCGCTGTCTTAATGTCGCCTGCTCAGTGGCTTTTGCTGAAGATGGGGTCCCCTCTGGCCAAAAAGGTGCCTAATCTCTACCACCGCTATTTGTGTTGGTTGATCGGCATCCGTGTTCATGTTGTCGGCGAGCGTTACACCGATGGCGCCTGCCTTTTGGCCTCCAACCACACCTCATGGATCGATATTCCAATTTTGGGCTCTATTACGCCGCTCTCATTCGTAGCGAAAAGCGAAGTGGGCGCATGGCCTTTCTTTGGCACCTTGGCGCGGTTGCAAGAAACCGTCTTTGTGGAGCGTAATCGACGCACCAAAGCCGTAGAGCAACGCAATGAAATACATGCCCGCATTGTGAAGGGCGATACATTGCTTTTGTTCCCTGAAGGAACATCCAGCGATGGTAACCGTACATTGCCTTTCAAAAGCGCGTTGATGAGTGTCGCTCAATTGGCCGTCGGCCATGGGGATGATGCGCACGCCTTGGTCGTGCAGCCCGTTTCAATCGCTTATACTAAATTATGCGGCTTGCCGATGGGCCGCCAGTACCGTCCGTTTTTTGCGTGGTACGGAGATATGGATTTATTCCCCCATCTCTGGAAAGCCTTTTCGCTTGGACCCATCGATGTTGTTGTCGCGTTTCATGACCCGGTGACGATGGAAGAACATGGGAACCGCAAACAATTGGCCAAATACTGCGGTGAAGCCTCCGCGATGGGTGTTGCACGTGCGGTGCTCGGACGTGATGAGATCGTTACGCCTAAGAAACCAGCTGCTGCGAATGACGCCAACGGCGCGCCAGACGAAAAAATTATAGCGGCTCAATAAGTCAAAACGGAATGTGCAACGGCTGCTGTCGTTGGTAGAAGACGCTCCCAGTGCGTCCCATTTGCCCCATTTAGGCGGTTTGAGGGGTCAAAAAGCCTGAAAACCACGCGGAAAAGCGTCCGCCCATAGTAATTCCCCTTTGAACTCGCTATATCTCCGCCAAGTGCGTGCGCAGACTGTAGAAAAGTGGCGCCGTAAAATTCAGCTTGAAGGTTTCGCGCATTGTTAGAAATCTCCAAGCCTCACCCGAGAAACACGTGTCAAAACATATAGAACCATCAGATAAGCGCGCAGAAACTGCACCAAGCGAAACTGCACCAGTCGAGATTGCATCAATCAAGGCAGACAAAAAGGTTTTCATCAAAACCTATGGCTGCCAAATGAATGTGTATGACAGCACCCGCATGGCCGATGTGTTGACCCCGATGGGATACGGCGAAACAACAACGCCCGATAATGCGGACCTCATTATTCTCAATACCTGCCACATTCGCGAAAAAGCTGCCGAGAAAGTCTATTCTGATTTGGGGCGCCTGCGTATTATCAAGGCAAAACGGGCCGCCAAAGGCGAGGACATGATGATCAGCGTTGCAGGTTGTGTCGCCCAAGCTGAAGGCAAAGAGATTTTGCGCCGTGCTCCCGTTGTGGACATGGTATTTGGACCCGGTGCCTACCACAAATTGCCAGAGCTGATTAAGCGCTCTCACAATGGCGCGCGTGGCATAGTGGATACGGACTTTCCGATTGAAGACAAATTTGAAAGCCTGCCAGTTCCCCAAAAGAAAAAGACCCTAGCCCGGGGCAAGACCGCCTTTTTGTCGGTCCAAGAAGGCTGCGATAAGTTTTGCACCTTCTGTGTTGTGCCCTACACCCGGGGGGCTGAATATTCACGTCCCTTGAGCCAAGTGCTGGAAGAGGCGCACGCGTTGGTCGACGCTGGGGTGCGCGAAATCACCCTTCTGGGCCAAAATGTAAATGCCTATCACGGTGAGGACAGTGCAGGAAAAGACGCCAGTTTGGCCGATCTCATTCGCACCCTTGCTAAGATGGAGGGCCTCTCGCGCATCCGCTATGTGACCAGCCACCCCCGTGACATGACCGATGATTTAATCGATGCCCACTGTGACACCGAAAAGCTGATGCCTTATCTGCACCTACCCGTGCAATCAGGCTCGACCCGTGTTTTGCAGGCCATGAACCGCCAACATACCGCCGAAAGCTATGTGCGTTTGGTGGAGCGTATTCGCGCAGGTCGTCCAGACCTTGCCATGTCTTCCGATTTTATTGTCGGCTTTCCCGGCGAAACAGAGGCTGATTTTCAGGCCACTCTGGATATCGTGAAAGAAATCAAATACGCCCAAGCCTATTCCTTCAAATATTCTCCGCGCGCAGGCACACCTGCTGCCAGCCATGAAGATCCCGTGCCCGAAGAAGTGATGGTAGAACGCCTAAAGCGCCTCCAAGCAGTGCTCAACGAACAGCAAGTCGCTTTCAATAAATCCTGTATTGGCAAAACGCTTCCGGTGTTGTTGGATCGACGCGGTAAGCGGGAAGGCCAGTTGGTCGGTCGCAGCCCGTACCTCCAGTCGGTTTACATTCAAGCCTCCGACGAGGTGTTTGGTGAAATGGTAAATGTCGAAATCGAAACCGGCATGGCAAATTCACTCACCGGCCACCGAGTGCCGGGCCCTATGTAATTGGGACGGAAAAGCCCCGTTGAACGCCATGAAACTGTTATGGGTCTCCGCCACGATAGACGAATAGAACTAGATGCAGATGCCCAGTTGGGATAAATTAAATACCTAAAGGTAATTTGAGGAAGGATAGACATTCATTGACCGCACAGAGTGCTACACCGCCGTCCAATTCTCCGGCAGACCAAGGCAAAAGATCGGCCAAACCAACGTCTTTGGTTATAAAGTTCGAAGACAACGCGCTCCTAACAGAACTCTTTGGGGAGCACGGCCGTAATCTTGCACGGATTGAACAGGGCTTGAATGTGGAAGCCACCTCGCGGGGCAATGAACTCATCCTTACCGGCAAAAAGCGGGCACGGGCGCAAGCCGAAGTCGTGATCCGCGGTCTTTATGAGCGCCTCAAAAATGGCCTCGAGATTTCGGTGGGTGAAGTAGACGCTGCCATTCGCATGTCGGATGCCCCCGATGCGTTGCGCACCAAAAAACCCGGCACAGAGGGCGGTCTACAAATCATCACACGCAAACGCCTCATTGGGCCGCGCTCTGCAACGCAGGGTGATTATATTGACGCCTTGCAAAACCAAGAGCTTGTGTTTGGCGTTGGCCCTGCGGGCACTGGTAAAACCTATCTGGCTGTCGCCATGGCGGTTTCCATGTTCCTGCAACGCCGTGTTGAGCGCATCATCTTGTCGCGCCCTGCGGTGGAGGCTGGCGAACATTTGGGCTTTCTGCCCGGTGACATGCGCGACAAAATCGACCCCTATTTGCGTCCCCTCTATGACGCTTTGCATGACACATTGCCCGGCGAAGATGTTCAGAAATATTTGGAATCCGGCGAGATTGAAGTCGCTCCCTTGGCCTTCATGCGCGGGCGTACTTTAGCCAACTCCTACATCATTTTGGATGAAGCGCAGAATTGTACCCCGGTGCAAATGAAGATGTTTTTGACCCGGTTAGGCGAAAATGGCCGCATGGCCATCACGGGCGACCCAAGTCAGGTCGATTTGCCCATGGGCGCAAAGTCTGGCCTGCGCGACGCGCTTGATGTGCTTAAGGGCGTGCCGGGTGTTGGAACAGTGAATTTCTCAGAAGCCGATGTGGTTCGCCATCCTTTGGTGACACAGATCGTAAAGGCCTACGGTGTACGGGACCGCGATATGTTGGACCGCGCCGCCGAGCGCCGCAAAAAGGCAGAAAACGAAAAGAAAATGCAGGATCAAAATGAGCGCTGAGACCATGGCAAGCAACGCAGTCCCCCCGTTGAACGTGGACATTACACGTCAAAGCGAGGCGTGGGATTTGGCGGCCGAAGAAGTGGTATTGCGCACTGTGCAGACCGCATTTCTAGAAACAGGTAAAGGCCTCAAAGGGCCTCATGAGCTCAGCGTCCTCCTGGCGGACAATGAGTTTATCCATACCTTGAACCGTAAATACCGTGGCAAAGACAAGCCGACCAATGTGCTGTCCTTTCCTCAAGCCGATTTACACGTCACCGATGACGCAGGCTTGATGGGGGAGGTCGCTCTTGGTGATGTCGTTTTAGCGATTGAAACGGTGGAAGAAGAGGCACGGGCTCAAGCTAAAACTTTCGAGCATCATCTGACGCATCTAGTTGTTCATGGTGTCTTACATCTTTTAGGATATGATCACGAAAGTGATGCCGACGCTGAGGAAATGGAAGCGTTGGAAGTTGAGATTTTAAAGGGTATGAAGGTGACCAATCCCTATACCGCGACGCAAAAGGAGACGAGTAGCACACGCTGATACATCAAAGCGCGCTGCTTGAAGAACAATGGCTGACCTATCTTCTCCCCCCTTAAGTACACCTACGAATGACGAAACGAATCCGGTTGGTGTCCGGGAGCGCTTTAAACGGTGGATTGGTATAAAACCTGCGCTCACCCTGCATCAAAGAATTGCGGCCCAATTGCGTATACGCGGTGGGTCCAAGGGTGAGATGAGCGCGGAAGAGCGCCACATGCTCATGAACGTGCTCAATTTTGGGGAGCTACGTGTGGATGATGTGATGGTGCCTCGCGCCGACATTATCGCTGTAGACGTCAAATCAAGCCTCGATGATATTATGACCGAATGTCGTAAGTCCTCTCATTCCCGTATGCCGGTTTTCCGCGATACGCTTGATGAGCCCGTTGGCATGGTCCACATCAAAGATATGCTGGCGTGGATTGGTCAGGAGACACACGCAGAACCCTTTAGCTTGGAAAAAATGAGCCGGGAGGTTCTGTTTGTGCCTCCCTCAATGCCCGCTCTTGATTTGCTGTTGAAGATGCAGTCGTCACGGCGCCACTTAGCCCTCGTGATCGATGAATACGGTGGCACGGACGGGTTGGTGTCCATTGAAGATTTGATCGAACCAATCGTTGGGGAAATCGAAGATGAACATGACGTCAAAGAAGGGCCCGCCCTTAAGCGCCGCTCAGATGGCAACGTCAATGCAGATGCCCGCGCCCACATCGAAGAATTAGAAGAGATGCTGGGAATGAAGCTGCGCGACAACACCGAAGAAGATGAAATTGAAACGCTGGGCGGTTTGGTGTTCTCCTTGGTCGGACGCGTGCCCCAGCGGGGGGAGTTGATTGCGCACCCTGTCGGGATTGAATTTGAAGTTAAAGATGCAGACCCCCGGCGGATCAAACGGCTTGTCGTGCATTTGCCTCTGAAAAACGAGCCCTCAAAACTGAGCGAGCTGAAATCCTTGGTGAATGCGAAGTCGACCACGCAAAAGCCATCCCACCACGTAAAAAGTGATAAGGTCAAAGCTGATACGTCAGGGGACATGTAATTAATGCCACGTTATGTTTCGGGTAGTGCGGGCGCTCTTAAAGAAAACGCCGCCCCCGCCATCGAAAAATTTGCTTTGTGGATTGCCGATCGTTCTGCGTGGCAAAGTGCGTGCATTCTTGTTTTGGCAGGTGTTTTGGCAGGCTTTGCGCTGCCACCCTTCGAGCTTTTTCTTCTACTCTTTCTCGCCTTCCCCATATTGGTCTGGTCTCTGGATGGATTGGCCGACGCGCCAGCGGCAAGCCGGGGGCTGCATTGGCAAGGTGCATTGCAAGGCTGGTATTTCGGCTTTGGCTATTTCGTATCAAGCCTCTATTGGATGGCCAATGCCTTCTATGTAGACGCCGAAGTGTTTGGGTGGATAGCGCCATTTGCCATTATCGGGCTGTCGGCGTTCTTGGCCATTTTCCCCGCCCTGTCTACAGGCATTGCCCGCAGATTTTGGAACGGGACATACGGCCGTATTGTAGTGCTTGCGATCTGCTTCACCGTTGTGGAGTGGGTGCGAGGTCATATTTTGACAGGCTTCCCCTGGAATACGGTGGGGCAAAGCGCGGTGTTCTCTGACGCCTTTATGCAATTGGCTGCCTTGTTTGGCATGTATGGCATGACCTTTTTTGTCATCCTCGTCACCAGTGCGCTCGCAGCCTTTGATCCTCGAACCCCCCACGAGCGCCCCGCCGGAGCCTCTGCAACTTGGAGAGCGCCTCAAGCTGTTTTTCTGGCGCTTCTTGTGTGTTTGGGCGCGGGCGTCTTGCGTATTTCTCTGGCAGACAGCACGCCTGTAGAAGGCGTGACCTTGCGATTGGTCCAGCCTAATATCCCTCAAACCGAAAAATGGTTGCCCGCAAAACGCACCAGTATTTTGGGCACCTACCTGCGCATGAGCTTTGCAGACATAGAGCCGCAGGGAGATGCGCCGTTCACCCATTTGGTATGGCCAGAATCTGCGTTGCCCTTCAATCTGGACCGTGAACCAGAAGTGAGCCAAATATTGGCTCGGCATATGCCAAAGGACGCGCACATAATCTTTGGGGCAACGCGCTCCGAACTTTTCACCAAGGAAGACGGCGAGCGCGCATGGCGCTATTTCAATAGTTTACGCGTGTTGAACGACAAAGGGCGTTTTGTCGCGACCTACGACAAGAGCCATTTAGTCCCCTTCGGAGAGTACCTGCCCGCCTTTCTACGTCCGGTGCTCAAGGCCGTTGGCCTTACCCAGATTGCAGGCCACGGCTTGTTCACAAAAGGGCCCGGCAATGTCAGTTTGAAAGTTGCGGGCGCTCCCGCCTTCTCGCCGTTGATCTGTTATGAAATTATTTTCCCCGGCGAAGTTGTCGATGGCGATGATCGGCCTGAATGGATTGTAACCGTGACCAATGACGGCTGGTTTGGCATGTCAGCGGGTCCCTATCAACATTTCGCTCAAGCCCGTTTTCGCGCTGTCGAAGAAGGCCTGCCTGTCATCCGCGCCGCCAATACCGGTGTCTCTGGTATCATCAATGCGCAAGGTGAAGTGCTGCAGAAAATTGATCTGGGCGTCACAGGTGTGATCGATGCCCCCTTACCGCCAGCCCAATCCCCAACCGTCTATGCGCTGTTGGGTGATCTGCCCTTATTTTTCCTCATGATCGCGGCGGCCCTCCTTATCTACTATCGGGGCCGTTCACCGAAATTCTGAGTGGCACCATGCATTTGTGGAGGCCGTTTAGAGAATAGGCGCAATGGGTACTATAAGTACATATTTATACAAACATGAAACTTATAGTTGCATTTCCTCCATTGCATGATTAAGGTTTTGCAGTGTAAGTAGGCAATACAGCGTGAGCTTTTCTAGTTGTATCTGCTTTAACCAATGGTAAACTACTGGTTGTTACGGGTGGCGACTGATTTTTACACGTAACGCAATTTTGGACCGCTTGTTACTCGCTCATTGAGTGTAAAGCGCCAGACACGCATATCCAGCTGGAAGTGGAGATAAAGACTTGCCGAGAAAAGAGCCAAATCCAATTGATATCCATGTGGGCAGTCGGGTACGTATGCGCCGCATGTTAGTAAGCATGAGCCAGGAGAAGCTTGGCGAGCAGTTGGGTTTGACCTTTCAGCAAGTGCAGAAATACGAAAAAGGGGCTAACCGCATTGGGGCGAGCCGCTTGTTTCAAATCTCCCAAATCCTGACCGTACCAGTGGACTTTTTCTTCGATGGTTTGCAGCCTGAAGATGTTCCGGGTCACCCAGGTTTTTCCGAAAGCAGCAGCTCCCATTTTGAGCTAGACATATTGTCGACCTCAGAAGGCATTCAGCTCAATAGCGCGTTCTTCTCCATCAGGGATACGAATGTCCGCAAAAAAATACTGGACCTGATCAAGGCCCTTGGCGCAGCTGAAAACGCCGAGGAGCAACTGGCCACGGCAACACCTGCCAAAGTAGTGTCGGCGGCTGAATAGGCATTGTCCTAAAGTCTAAGCCGAGAGCGTCGGAAGATCTGGCAAGGAGGCAGCAGTGTTGCCTCTTTTCCATGTGGGGCGCCATCCTAGGGCGCGTCATCTCGCGGTGCGCCCCCTCTGAGGTAGCCCTTTAGACAGCTTCTTTTGGAAAAAAGGTGACTCTCGTCATTTCTAGCCTTTGCCTTCTCGCTCTTTCCCTTTAAAAGATTTGGGATGTAGAGAAGATTGGGACGCAGCCTTGCGGAGAGCCGCATGCGTCCAAGTCAGCTCAGCTCTCGTCTTTAGCTAGGCAGGGCATGCCACCAGTTCCCGTTGATGAAGGAGACCTTAGGGTGTCGAGATCAAACTATCTGTTTACGAGCGAATCTGTATCTGAAGGACATCCCGATAAGGTATGTGACCGAATTTCCGATAGCGTGCTGGACACCTATTTGGCCGCAGATCCACAAGCACGTGTTGCATGCGAGACCCTAGCAACCACCAACCGGGTGGTTTTGGCGGGCGAAGTGCGCGGCCCAGAAAGCATCACAAAAGAGATGCTGGATGGCGTTGTACGCGACGCTATTAAAGACATTGGCTACGAGCAAGACGGCTTCCATTGGAAAAATGCTGAAGTAGACATCTATTTGCATGCCCAATCAGCTCACATCGCGATGGGTGTGGACGCGGACGGCAACAAAGATGAAGGCGCTGGCGACCAAGGCATTATGTTTGGTTACGCCTGTAATGAAACGCCTGAGCTTATGCCTGCTCCGATTTCCTACTCGCATAAAGTATTGAAGCGCATGGCGGAGGACCGCAAGAGCGGCAAACGCCCTGAGTTCCTTCCAGACGCTAAAAGCCAAGTCACCTTGCAATATGAAAATGGCAAACCCGTGCGCGCGACCTCCGTTGTGGTCTCAACGCAGCACGTGGAAGGCTTGACCCAAGAGGACGTGCGCGAATTGGTGCGTCCTTACTTCACTGAAGTATTGCCTGATGGCTGGATGTGCCCTGACGAAGAAATGTACGTCAACCCAACAGGTCTCTTTGTGATCGGCGGCCCTGATGGGGATGCTGGCCTAACGGGCCGTAAGATCATCGTGGATACTTACGGGGGGGCAGCCCCTCATGGTGGCGGCGCTTTCTCCGGCAAAGATCCAACCAAAGTAGACCGTTCAGCGGCTTATGCCTCACGTTATTTGGCTAAAAACATTGTGGCAGCCGGTTTGGCAGAGCGTTGCACGCTTCAATTGGCTTATGCGATCGGCGTCTCCAAGCCCCTCTCCATCTATGTTGATACCCATGGTACGGGCAAAGTGGAAGAAGCAGCTCTTGAGCGCGCCGTCGCCAAGGCGATGGATCTGACCCCGCGCGGTATTCGCGAGCACCTTGGTTTGAACAAACCAATTTATGCACGCACCGCAGCTTATGGCCACTTTGGCCGGGCGCCGGAAGCTGATGGTGGGTTCTCATGGGAGCGCACCGATCTGGCAGCGGCCATTGAAAAAGAATTGCCGTAATTGATGAATTGAGATTGAAGGGCCAGTAGGGTTGTTTAAGACAACAATCCTACTGGCCCTTTCTATTGCCCAAAGTAAGTTGTGAGCTATGCCTGATCAAGACGCCGACCAAAACATCGATCAAAAAGAAGATCTATCTCTCGAGGAGCGTAAGGCGCTGTCTCGCAATCATGTGTTTGGCCGCCGCCAAGGGCATCCCTTGCATGAGTATCATCTCAGCTTGATGGAAAACTTGCTCCCCAAAGTCACACTTCCCCCTTTAGGCGATGTCGCGCCGGGTTCCTTGGACCCCAAAACCTTCTTTTCCCAAGGTGCAAATCCCCAGTCTGTTTCGCAGGTTTGGTTGGAAATTGGCTTTGGAGGGGGCGAGCACTTAGCTCATCAAGCCGCCGCTAACCCAGAAGTGGGTATTATAGGCTGTGAGCCCTTCATAAATGGCGTCGCAAAGCTTTTGAATGAGATCGAAGACCGGTCCCTCACGAATGTCCGCGTGCAAGCCGATGATGCCCGCCCGGTTTTGGCCTCTCTAGAAACAGCCTCAGTGCACAAGTGTTTTCTGCTCTATCCTGACCCTTGGCACAAAAAGCGCCATAAAAAGCGCCGTTTCATAAGTGTCGCCAATCTGGACCAATTAGCCCGAATTTTGGTGCCAGGCGCCATTATGCGCGTTGCCTCGGATATCCCCGATTATTGCGAGTGGACATTGGAGCATATGGAGGCCCACCCGGCGTTCCAATTATCGGGCCATTCCGCCGTTGACTGCCGCACACCTCCTGCCGATTGGCTTTCCACGCGCTATGAGGCAAAGGCATTACGCGAAGGGCGAACACCCTCCTATTTCGATTTTGAGCGTCTGTAGTTTGCGATTGAAACTCAAATTATAGGCCCCAAATGGACGCTGAGGGGCTTGTGACATTTCTGCCCGTCACTGCCCTTGTTTTTTGAGAAAAATAGGCCTATCTTGCGCTCAACAAACGAACTTCTCTTCAAGGGAGTGGGTCGTCCCGGACTGGGGCCCCGCTTTTTTTATTATCTGGACACCAGTTTCTGCTTTGATAAATGGCTGATTTCTGGGATTTATTGACGGTATTGAATGAACCAAACGCCCAACCAAGATGATGGCAAGACCGAGCCAGAGGCACTTGAAGCCTATGACGGCAGTCAGCAATTAATCGCTAGTCACGGACTCGCGCGCAAAATTGCTGAAATGATTGCGCCCTCTGTCGAGGATATGGGATTTGAATTGGTCCGCGTTCAAGTAACCGGACAAGAAGGATGCACCGTCCAGATTATGGCAGAACGACCAGATGGCAGTATGCCGGTGGAGGGTTGTCAAATGATCAGCCGCGCCGTATCTGCATTAATGGACGTTGAGGATCCTATCTCAGGGGAATATAATCTAGAAGTATCCTCTCCGGGGATCGCTCGGCCGTTGACGCGACTGAAAGATTTTAGTCGCTGGGCGGGGCACGATACAAAGATTGAATTGTCGGAAATGCTTGCAGGTCGCAAGCGTTACCGAGGTATACTTCACGGTGTTGAAGAGGGCGAAGTGCTTCTTTCAATGCCGATTGAAGGTCACGACGAGCCGCAAATCATTGGGTTATCCCTTGAGCTGCTCGCCGAAGCCCGATTGGTTATCACTGACCAGTTGGTAGATGAAAGCTTGAAGAAGCGGTCGCGGCAAAACCCGTAAGGGTGCCGTGTAGCAGATGAGGAAGTAATGGCACAGGCAGTTAGCGCCAATAGGCTGGAGCTGTTGCAGATTGCAGACGCAGTCGCACGCGAAAAGTCGATTGATCGTGAGGTCGTTCTGGATGCAATGGCGGAAGCCATTCAAAAAGCAGCGCGGTCCCGCTATGGTGTGGAAAATGAAATTCGTGCACGGATTAATCCGTCGACGGGTGAAATTCGTCTTGTGCGCCTCCTCGAAGTTGTCGAGCGGGTGGAAACTGATGCGGTGGAAATCGCATTGGAAGACGCTAAGCGCTTGAACCCTGAAGTTGTGATGGGTGATTTGATCGAGGATGAATTGCCGCCGATCGAATTTGGCCGCATTGCTGCTCAAACCGCCAAGCAAGTGATTGTGCAAAAAGTGCGCGATGCTGAGCGTGAGCGCCAATACGATGAATTTAAAGACCGCATTGGTGAAGTCGTGAACGGCTCCGTCAAGCGTGTCGAATACGGCAACGTGATTGTTGATCTGGGCCGAGGCGAAGCAATTGTCCGTCGGGACGAATTGTTGCCGCGCGAGACCTTCCGCAATTCAGACCGCATTCGGGCTTACATCTATGATGTACGTCGCGAACAGCGTGGACCACAAATTTTCCTATCGCGGACACACCCGCAGTTCATGTCACGCTTGTTCACACAAGAAGTGCCTGAAATTTATGACGGCATTATCGAAGTGAAAGCCGTTGCGCGTGACTCCGGTAGCCGGGCTAAAATTGCTGTCCGCTCAAACGACACAGCAATTGATCCCGTGGGTGCCTGCGTCGGTATGCGTGGCTCTCGTGTGCAAGCCGTTGTGAACGAGCTGCAAGGCGAGAAGATCGACATCATTCAATGGTCCGATGAGCCTGCAACCTTCATTGTGAATGCATTGGCCCCGGCTGAAGTTGTTAAAGTGGTGTTGGATGAAGATACGCAACGCATTGAAGTTGTTGTGCCTGACGATCAATTGTCATTGGCAATTGGCCGTCGTGGTCAAAACGTGCGCCTTGCGTCTCAGCTAACTGGTTGGGATATTGATATTCTGACAGAAGCTGAAGAATCCGAACGCCGTCAGGCTGAATTTGCTCAACGCACCGCAATCTTCATCGACGCATTAGACGTGGATGAGATGATTGCGCAGCTCTTGGCATCTGAAGGCTTCACAAGCATCGAAGATGTGGCTTATGTCTCATTGGACGAAATTGCTGAGATTGAAGGCTTTGATGCAGATACAGCGCAGGAAATTCAAAACCGTGCGTTGGACTCCATTGACCGTGTGAATGCAGAGCTGGACGCACGCCGCGTTGAGTTGGGTGTTGCAGATGATTTGGCGGGACTACCCGGCCTTACCCCAGCCATGTTGGTGGCTTTGGGTGAAGACGAAATCAAGACTATTGAAGATTTCGCCGGGTGTGTTTCTGACGACCTTTTAGGGTGGACCGAAAGTGTTGAGGGTGAGCGCAAGCGCATGGCCGGCTCTTTGGAAAGCTTTGAGCTCAGTGCGACCGATGCAGATGCATTGATCATGCAAGCCCGTTTGCTAGCAGGTTGGGTCACTCAAGAAGATCTTGATGAGATGGCCGCTGGTGACGAGGAAGCGCTCGAAGAAGAAGTTGAATACGTCGAGGGCGAGGAAGTAGCAGCTGTCGAAGAAACAGTTGAAGAAACTGAAGCTCCTGAAGCCATTGAGGCCTCTGAAGTTTCCGAGGTTCCCGAGGCATAAGACAGCCACTTTTATAAAGTGGCTAAGCAAAATTTAAGGAAGGGGCGAGATATGACATCGTCTGACCAACCCTCTTCTTCGCAAGCACCAGACGAAGGTGTTGAGGACCAAGCATCTCCCACGGATATGCCTGGTGAAGAAACGCAAGATGAGGGCTCGCAAGAGCAAGAGCAGGACCAAGGGTACGGTACAAACCGGCGGCATGAATTGAGCTTGAAAGAGCGTCGATGCATTGTTTCTGGTGAAACCTGCCCGACATCACAAATGATACGTTTTGTGGTTGGTCCTGATGATGAGATTTATCCTGACTTGGCAGAGAAGTTGCCCGGTCGCGGTATTTGGGTAAGTGGACAACGCGCTATGGTCGAACAGGCCATTAAACGAGGTCTTTTTGCCAAGTCAGCTAAGGCGCGCGTTCAAGTGAACGCCAACTTGGTTGACCTTGTTGAGCACCTAATGCAGGAGCGTTTATCCCAAACACTTGGTTTGGCTAAGCGCGCCGGAGAATTGATTACGGGTTTGGAACGTGTTTTTGAAGCGCTTGATAAAGGCATTCTGGACGCGATCATTGAAGCCCAAGATGCTGGTAAAGATGGTGCGCGAAAGTTACGCGCCAAATTAAAAGCGTCTGAAGAGGACCTTTTGGTTCTCAAAGGCCTCAGTGCAGAGCAAATGGGCTTGGCATTGGGCAGGGCAAATGTGGTACACGCTGGCGTAGTATACGGCAGCATGTCAGGTAAAGTTCTGGCTGATTTAGCCAGATTGCAAGCATGGGGTGCTAGTGAACGCACTCCGGACGAAGGATAAGAATGACCGATTCGACGGACTCCGGCGATGACCGCAAGCAAAAGACTGAAGGTAAAACCCTCAGCCTAAAACGCACGGTTGATTCTGGCCAAGTACGCCAGAGCTTTTCGCGTGGCCGAACTAAGTCGGTTGTCGTGGAAAAGAAACGCAAGCGCATCCTGAAGCCAGGTGAAGCCGCGGCGGAAGCGACACCAGCTCCAGCAGCAACTCCAAAACCAGCAGCCACACCGGCTCCTGCTCCGGTTGCTAAAGCGCCCACACCAGAAGCTGCGCCAAAAGCAGCTTCTGCGGCTCCAGTTGCAGCAACGCCGACGGCACCAACGCCTGCCGTAGCGTCTGCGCCTGAAACAGCCAAGCCGGCCGCAGCGCCAACTGCGCCTGTTGCCAAAGCAGCAGAGCCTGCCAAAGCGGCACCGGTTGCAGCAGCGCCAACGCCTGCAGCGACACCCGCTGCTTCGGCAACAACGCCGGCTCCGGCAAAACCGGCCGCAAAAACAGCACCGGCAGCCTCCGCGCCTAAAGCGGCGGCCCCTAAAGCTGCGGCAACTAAGGCAGCACCGGCAGCTAAGAAGCCTGAAGCTAAAAGAACACCTCCAGCTGCTAAGAAAACACCAGCACGCGCTGGCGGCAGACCAAACCAACGCGGCGGCTCTGTACGCGGTGATGGACGTCCTGCAGCAGGTCGTACGTTGACAGCTGGCGAACAAGCAGCACGCGAACGCGCTCTGAAAGGCGCACGTATTCGCGCTGTGGAAGAGAAGAAGAAGGCTGAAGAAGAAGCCAAAAAACGGGCAATCGAAGAAATTCGGTTGGCAAAAGAGCGCGCAGAGCGTGAAGCTATTGAAGCTCAGGAAATGGAAAAACGGCGCTTGGAAGAAGCTGCCCGTCCTAAACCCAAGCCTGAGCCTGCAAAGCCTGCCGCCCGTCCAGCCGCTCGCACCGCAAAACCAGCCGTCAGAGGCGTTGCCGCAGCAGATGCGCCAGGCGAGCCTATGGTGGAAAAAACCAAATCTACCAAGCAGCTTGTGAACAAGAAGCCAGCGTCGGCAATGCGTCGCGATACGCCGCCACAAACACCCGCCCGTAAAACGACAGAACAACGTCGTCGCGGCGGTAAGCTGACAATTTCTAGAGCGCTTAACGACCGCGGTGACCGTCAACGGTCATTGGCCGCAATGCGTCGCCGTGTCGAACGTGAGAAAAAGAAAGCTCGGGGTCAACACCACGAGCCGCGCGAAAAGGTATCAAGGGAAGTTATCATTCCCGATATCATTACAGTGCAGGACCTTGCCAACCGGATGGCAGAACGCGCCGTCGATGTGATCAAAACTCTGATGAAACAGGGCATGATGGTCAAATTGGGCGACGTGCTGGAAACAGATATCGCGCAATTGGTAGCAGAAGAATTTGGTCACACGGTTAAACGTGTATCAGAAGCTGATGTTGAAGAAGGTCTCACCACCGAAGATGATGATGATGATGCCAAGGAAGGTCGCGCACCTGTTGTGACTGTGATGGGCCACGTCGATCACGGTAAGACCTCACTTCTAGATGCATTGCGTTCTACTGATGTTGCAGCTGGCGAAGCCGGCGGGATTACCCAGCACATCGGGGCCTATCAGGTTCGCATGGCATCTGGCGCAAAAATCACGTTCCTTGATACACCCGGTCACGCTGCCTTTACGGCCATGCGGGCACGTGGTGCAAAAGTAACCGATATCGTTATCTTGGTTGTTGCAGCCGATGATGGGGTCATGCCTCAGACCATCGAAGCGATCAACCACGCCAAAGCAGCTGGTGTGCCACTTATCGTGGCAATCAACAAAATGGATAAGCCGGACGCCAATTCGTCCCGCGTCACCACCGATTTGCTTCAGCATGAAGTTGTGCTCGAAAGCATGGGCGGCGACGTGCAGGCAATTGAAGTATCTGCAAAAACCCGCATGGGCTTGGATACTTTGGAAGAAGCCATTCTGTTGCAAGCTGAATTGCTTGAGCTTAAAGCCAACCCAGACCGGGATGCTGAGGGCGCCGTTGTTGAGGCCAAATTGGACAGAGGTCGCGGTAACGTGGCAACAGCTCTTGTTCAACGCGGTACATTGACAGTCGGCAATGTGGTTGTCGCGGGTGCTGTTTGGGGCCGAGTACGTGCCTTGATCAACGACCGGGGTGAAAACATTGTGAACGCGGGGCCTTCTGAGCCGGTCGAAATTCTCGGCCTGAATGGAACGCCAGAAGCTGGTGATCACTTCGTTGTTGTTGAAAACGAAGGCCGGGCACGTGAAGTGACCGAATATCGTCAACGCATGAAGCGCGACAAGCGGACAGCCTCTACACGGACTTCTTTGGATCAACTGTTGCAAGCCAAAAAATCAGGCGAGCAGCATCAGGTGCCAATCATCGTCAAATCTGACGTGCAAGGGTCTGCTGAAGCCATTGTTCAGGCACTGGAAAAACTCGGAAATGCGGAAGTTACCGCTCGGGTGATCCATTCCGGTGTCGGCGGTGTGACTGAAAGTGACATCACCTTGGCTGAAACCTCTGGTGCGCCAGTGATCGGCTTCAACGTCCGTGCCAATGTGCAAGCTCGCGAAATTGCGCGCGCAGCTGGCATTGAAATTCGCTACTACTCAGTCATCTACGATCTTGTCGATGATGTGAAAGCAGCGATGTCTGGCATGCTCTCTCCAGAAATGCGCGAGACCTTCTTGGGTAACGCTGAAATTCTGGAAGTCTTCAACATCTCTAAAGTCGGTAAAGTTGCCGGTTGTCGGGTTACCGAAGGCCAAATGCGACGTGGGTCTACAGTACGCTTGATCCGCGACGACGTTGTGATCCACGAAGGCAAATTGTCGACGCTGAAACGCTTCAAAGACGAAGTCAAAGAAGTGGCTGGCGGTCAAGAGTGCGGTATGGCGTTCGAAAACTATCAAGACATGCGTGCCGGTGACGTCATCGAATGTTTCGATATTGAAGAGATTACCCGGACACTCGACTAGACATCTAGGCGGTATCCTGCCTAACCAAATTACGAGATTTGCCGCCCGACAGAGATGTCGAGCGGCAAATCGTTTAAAATCACCTTTACCGGTGACCGACCACCTTGAATTTAAATGCTTGATATAGACCACCCGGTCGAAACCGGGGCGGCGGGCGCGATGTCCGCTGTAAGCTGAGAAGAGAAACAATGTCCAAACCACCTTCCCGCAGACGCGGCAACCGTCCCCCAACCCAACGCCAATTGCGTATTGGGGAAACCATTCGCGCCAATTTGGCCGAAGTTTTCATTCGCGGAAATATCCAAGACCCCGTCCTGCAGAAAATGCATGTGACCGTATCTGAAGTGCGCTGTGCATATGACTTGCGCCAAGCCATATGCTTTGTAGCCCCCCTCGGTGGCGGCGATAACAAAGAGATGCTGGCTGCCCTTGCGCGCGTAAAGGGCTATTTGAAATCACAAGTCGCCCGCAAAATGACCCTCAAATTCATGCCTGATTTGGTTTTCAAAGCAGACACTTCGTTTGAGTACGCAGCCTCCGTAGACACCATCTTGCACAGTGACGCCGTGGCGCGGGACTTAGAGGTGGACGGCGAGGGTCCTGAGGACCTCATCGTCCAAGAGAAATTTGTCCGTAAAACCAAAGAAGACCATTTGGATGATGAATGGGATCTCGAGCACGGTGCAGGGACAGCCGGTTCCCAAGAAGGCGATGAAGAATGAGCCGACGCCGGAAGGGTAATCCCGTTTCAGGTTGGGTCATTGTTGATAAGCCAGAAGGCCCCACCTCCACTCAAATCGTGGGTATTGTGCGTCGTTTGCTCAACGCTCAGAAGGCGGGTCATGCAGGGACATTGGACCCTCTGGCCAACGGCATTTTGGCGATTGCGCTGGGCGAAGCGACTAAAACCATCCCATTCATAATGGATGCTGAAAAGACCTACCGCTTCACTGTGCGCTGGGGTGTGGCCACAACCACGGACGATGCAGAAGGTGAAACCTGCCAAACGTCTGATGTGCGGCCCCAAGAAGCTGAAATTGAAGCGGCTTTGGCCACTTTTGTTGGCGACATAAGCCAGGTCCCACCGATCTTCTCCGCCATCAAAGTGAACGGTGAACGGGCCTATGATTTGGCGCGCGCGGGCGAAGATGTTGTGCTCAAAGCCCGCACGGTTCATATCTTTGAGGCCGAGCTGGTTAAAGTGCTCGACAACGACCACGCAGAGATCGAAATCCGCTGCTCAAAAGGTACCTATGTGCGTTCGCTAGCACGCGATTTGGCGCAGAAATTGGGGACTTGTGGCCATGTCAGCGAGCTGCGTCGAACAGCCATTGGACCATTTGTGGAAAGCCTCTCGATTCCGCTGGATAAATTAAAAGAGTTGGGCCATAGTGCGCCCGCTCGACTGACCTCAGTGGACATATTACGACCGATCGAGACCGCGCTGGACGACATCCCGGCTCTGGCCCTGACTGGAAATGATGCTTCCCGATTACAACGAGGTCAATCAGTACTCTTGCGCGGGCGAGATGCACCAATCCTATCTGGAACGGTACTCGCTACTCATCGGGGCAACCCGGTCGCTCTCACCCAATATGTGGGCGGTGAGTTGAAGCCTGTGCGGGTGTTTAATCTTCCTTAACCTGAGAGGAGACCCGATGTCGATTACTCCAGAACGTAAGCTTGAGCTTATGAAAGAATTCGCGATCGTTGAAGGGGACACTGGTTCCCCAGAAGTACAGATCGCTATCCTGTCCGAACGCATCAAAAACCTGACAGGTCACTTTAAAGAACACAAAAAAGACAACCACTCCCGTCGTGGTTTGTTGAAAATGGTGAGCCAACGCCGTCGTCTTCTTGACTACGTCAAAAGCAAAGAGGTAGCACGCTACCAAACCATCATTAAAGCACTCGGCATTCGGAGATAATTCGATTGGCCATGCGTACCTAGACAATTACACACGCACTGCCTACGGCGGTGCGTGTGTGCGTTTTGCTCTAGGTATTTTTCCAAATGTCATATCTATTAGAGATAGTATGACGGCGGAAAAACACCCCGTAAGGGGTTAGTAAAAGAGACACTCGTCCGTTGTGAGTGCTCGCATCTAAAAGGGATCTGACACCTGTCTCGTGTGTCTGGTCTAGACCACCAAGGTGGGAAAACATTTGATGCAGAGGGCTCTCTGTCCGGCCGCTGGAGAACGCGGCATTATATGCGCGTAGATGCTTGGAAAAACTGAACAATCAGACGCATCCACGCAGACCTAGGAAACACGATGTTTAAAGTTACACGTGAAGAAATTGAATGGGGCGGTCGTCCGCTCATCATCGAAACGGGCAAGGTTGCTCGTCAAGCAGACGGTGCGGTTTTCGTAACCTACGGAGAAACCACTGTCCTCGCCACGGTTGTTGGCGCACGCACCCCCAAGGAAGGCATCGACTTCTTCCCTCTGACGGTGAACTACCAAGAGAAAACATACGCAGCGGGTAAAATTCCCGGTGGCTTCTTCAAACGTGAAGCCCGTCCAAGCGAAAAAGAGACATTGATCTGCCGATTGATTGACCGTCCAATTCGTCCATTGTTCCACCCGTCCTACAAAAATGAGACCCAAGTCGTTGCGACTGTGATGTCTCATGATCTGGAAAATGAAGCCGACATCGTTGCCTTGATTGCAACCTCTGCAGCGCTCACCATTTCCGGTCTTCCATTCTTGGGCCCAATTTGCGGTGCCCGCGTTGGTTTCATTGAGGGCGCCTATGTTCTCAACCCAACTATGGATGAGATGGATGACAGCGAGCTTGACCTCGTTGTAGCTGGTACTGAAGACGCTGTGTTGATGGTTGAGTCACAAGCGAAAGAATTGTCTGAAGACGTAATGCTCGGCGCTGTGATGTTCGGTCATGAATCTTTCAAACCAGTTCTCGACGCAATTGTTCGCCTTGCTGAAGTCGCTGCTAAAGAGCCACGCGATTTGGTCATCGAAGACAATTCAGAAGTTGAAGCAAAAGTAGCGGGTTTGGTTGAAGCTGACCTGCGTGCTGCTTACCAAGTTGCTGACAAAAAAGAACGCGTTGAAAAAGTTAATCAGTCTCGCGACAAAGCAAACGTAGCTTTGAGCGCTGATTATGACAGCCAAAAAATTGGCGGCGCTTTCAAAAAAGCTGAAAAGAAAATCGTCCGTGGGTCGATTATCTCAACCGGCAAACGTATCGATGGTCGTGACCTCGACACTGTGCGTGCGATTGAATCAGAAGTACACGTTCTACCGCGTACCCACGGTTCAGCTTTGTTCACACGTGGCGAAACCCAAGCCCTTGTTGTGGCAACATTGGGTACAGGCGATGATGAGCAATTCATCGACGCTCTGGAAGGTACGTACAAAGAAAACTTCTTGTTGCACTACAACTTCCCTCCTTACTCAGTAGGTGAAGTAGGTCGTTCTGGCTTTACCAGCCGCCGCGAAATCGGCCACGGTAAATTGGCTTGGCGCGCTCTTAAAGCTGTGTTGCCAACTAAGGAAGAATTCCCTTACACATTGCGTCTTGTTTCTGAAATCACAGAATCAAACGGCTCTTCTTCAATGGCGACCGTTTGTGGTGCGTCATTGGCGATGATGGATGCGGGCGTTCCGCTTAAGCGTCCGGTTGCGGGTATCGCAATGGGTCTCATCAAAGACGAAGAAGGCATGGCGGTTCTCTCCGACATCTTGGGTGATGAAGATCATCTCGGCGACATGGACTTTAAAGTTGCGGGTACATCTGAAGGTATTACGTCTCTTCAAATGGACATCAAAATTACCGGCATCACTAAAGACATCATGGAAACGGCTCTGGATCAGGCTAAAGCTGGCCGGAACCACATTCTCGACGAAATGGCTGGCGCTCTTACAGAAGCCCGCCCTGAACTCGGTGAGTTTGCTCCACGTGTTGAAGTTGTCATGGTACCAAAAGACAAAATCCGTGAAGTGATCGGTGCTGGTGGTAAAGTTGTCCGCGAAATTGTTGAGAAAACAGGCGCGAAAATCGATATCTCCGATGACGGCACAATCAAAGTAGCCTCTTCCGATCAAGGCGCAATTGCTGCGGCAATCGATTGGATCAAAGGTCTGACTGCTGAGCCTGAAGCCGGTGTGGTCTACAAAGGTAAAGTTGTGAAGGTTGTTGAATTTGGCGCCTTCGTAAACTTCTTTGGTCCAAAAGACGGTCTGGTTCACATCTCCCAGCTCAAGCCTGAAAAGGTTGAGAAGGTGCAAGACGTTGTGAACGAGGGTGACGAGATCTTCGTTAAGCTCTTGGGCTTTGACGATCGGGGCAAAGTACGTCTCTCCATGAAGGCGGTTGATCAGGAATCTGGCGAAGCTTTCGCTGATTTCGAAGATGAGCCTCCTCGTAAAAAGAGCGGCGGACGTGGTCGTTCTAGAGACTAAGCCAATATAATATAAGGGTTTTTCTCGTGTGATAAGGTGCAGGTCATCTTTGAAACGGAGAGAAGTTAAAGCTCTTTTAAGCATAAGAAGAGAGGGTAGCTGTTAAAGCTTCCCTCTTTTCGTGTTTTGGTGGGACCTTGGTGGAACCTGAGGGGAAGTTGGGCAACGAAAAGACGAGACGACTATGATGATGAAACGAAAGCAAATAGGCGCTTGCTGGTCACCCATAAAAGCCTTGGTTCTGACCGTATCGCTCATGTGTGCAGGCGCGTCCCTGCCCGTATCTGCCGAAACAGAAGAGGGGGGGCTACCCTCAGAATACAACTGGCGCAATGTCATTACTCAGACCGATAAAGAGCGCCTCTCCAAATTGGACGAAGCAATTGCTCAGGGGACGGAAGAGAGCTATGCGACCAGCGCTTCAATTTCCCAGCGCGCCGCCCTCCACAAGGTCATGAGCGCCCCTGCAACACGCATCAAAGATCAAGATCTGATGGGCTGGTGGGGATGTCGCACAATCAAAGTAGGCGGTCCCCTTTCGGGGCTCGTCGTCTACCCCTTCTTCGATTGCCGAGTGCGCGTTATCGATGGATTCCTATTTTTTGAAAAGCGCTCAGGGTCTCAGCGCATTTCCGGTCGCCTGTACCATCAGGACGCAACAACCCGGCTGCTTCTGGGCGCTCCGACCTACAATGACGACCCACAACGTGCCTATTCTGGTCCAGAAGGCGGCATCACCGATCCTCAAAAACAGGACAAAATTGGGGTGCTCTCAGTCTTAGAAGACGGCCGCGTACGAATTGTTTTTCCCTATCCAGTGTTAGAGAGCACGTTTGATGTATTAGAAATGCGCCGTCCAGAAACCTTGCACCGCTGATAGCGGCCCCTCAGGCGTCCCCCAAACAAAACGCGGCCCCGGATCATCCGGGGCCGCGTTTTGTTTGGGTAACAAGAGCGTCTTAGAAGGGCACCAGCCTATTCGGCAGCCTTCTTAGCCGCGACTTCTTTGGGAGGTTCCAAGTCTTCTGGCAACGGCATCCCAATAACGTTGAACCCGCTGTCTACGTGATGCACTTCACCCGTTACCCGTGAAGAAAGGTCGGAGAGAAGATAAAGACCCGCGCCCCCCACATCTTCCAATTCCACAGTTTTGTCTTTGAGCGGAGCGTGTGTTTTGTTCCACTTATAAACAAACCGGGCAGAGCCAATGGCAGAGCCCGCCAATGTCCGCATCGGTCCAGCTGAAATCGCATTAACCCGAACGCCCATGCGGCCCAAATCAACCGACAGATAGCGCACGCTGGCTTCAAGAGCTGCCTTGGCAACACCCATCACATTGTAGTTCGGCATCACACGCTCGGAGCCCGCATAGGTCAGGGTAATCAATGACCCGCCTGGCGACATCATTGTGCTGGCGCGCTTGGCAATATCGGTGAAGGAATAGCAGGAAATTTCCATGGTCTGATTGAAGTTTGCGCGTGTCGTATCGAGGTAGCGCCCCTTCAATTCACTCTTGTCCGAATAAGCGACCGCGTGAACAACAAAGTCCAGCTCGCCCCATTCTTCTTTGAGTGTGGCAAAAAGAGTATCCAAGCTCTCTTCATCCATCACATCGCAGGGTAAAAGCAGTTTAGCACCCACAGAGTCAGCAAGCGGTTTCACCCGTTTGCCAAAGGCATCCCCTTGATAGGTAAAGGCCAATTCTGCACCATGTGCAGCTGCTGCTTGCGCAATCCCCCACGCAATCGAATGATCATTTGCAACACCCATGATCAGGCCTTTTTTGCCTGCCAAAAGTGCACCAGCTTGAAACGCGCCACCATTTTCGTTTGCCTGGCTCATTGCTTAATACCCTTTATGTCCCGTTTTGAGACAGAAAACTCTGTCCCCACTTACCATCAGCACAGAGCGTGCCGATTGCTTGATCCGACAGGCCGCGTGGTGATGTCACCAACGCAAACCCGGTCGAATGGATGCTTAGCCGTTATAGCGCTGCATCACGATGGAGCCATTAGTCCCCCCAAAGCCGAAGCTGTTGGACATGGCGGTGTTGATCTGAACATTATCGATCCGTTTACGCACAATATTGGCATGTGCTACAGCCGGGTCGATTTCTGTGATGTTCGCAGACTCGCAAATGAAGTCGTTTTGCATCATCAGCAATGTGTAGATGGCTTCATGTACGCCAGCTGCACCCTGCGCGTGACCGGACAGAGATTTGGTCGCACTAATCGGTGGCATATCTTCGCCAAAGACTTTGGTGATCGCATCAATCTCTGGAATGTCGCCCACAGGTGTAGAAGTCGCATGCGGGTTGATGTAATCGATTTTTTCACCAACGCCTTCAAGCGCAATTTTCATGGCGCGGGTCGCCCCTTCGCCTGAAGGAGCAACCATGTCGGCCCCATCAGAAGTTGCGCCGTAGCCAACCACTTCTGCATAAATTTTAGCACCACGGGCTTTAGCATGTTCCAGTTCTTCAAGAACAAGCACACCGCCACCACCCGTGATAACAAAGCCGTCACGGTTCAGGTCATAGGCACGGCTCGCAGTAGCAGGCTGATCATTATACTTGGAAGACATAGCCCCCATCGCATCGAACAAGCAGGACAAGGTCCAATCAAGTTCTTCACCGCCGCCCGCAAACATCATGTCTTGTTTGCCCCATTGGATTTGCTCAACAGCGCTACCAATGCAATGTGTGGATGTGGTGCAAGCTGAGCTAATAGAAAAGCTCGGGCCTTTAATTTTAAACAGTGTCGAAAGGTTCGCAGAGATTGTGCTCGACATCGCTTTTGGTACAGCGAGCGGCCCAATGCGTTTAGGGCCTTTCTCACGGGTAATGTCAGCCGCAGCTACAATCGCTTTGGTAGAGGCCCCACCAGAGCCCAAAATAGCGCCGGTGCGCTCATTGCTTACTTCGTGTGGCTCAAGGCCCGCATCTTTAATGGCTTGCTCCATGGCGATGTAGGCATAAGCCGCCCCGTCACCCATAAACCGGCGGGTTTTGCGATGAAGCACTTCTTCGATATCGAGTTTGAGAGACCCGTGCACCTGACTGCGGAAGCCATACTTCACATAGTCGTCTGCTTGCACGATGCCGGATCGGGCTTCTTGAAGGCTGGAGAGCACTTCTTGGGTATTATTGCCGATTGAGGAAACAATCCCCATTCCTGTAATGACCACACGCCGCATGGACTTCTCCCTAACAAGGCGGAAAGCCAATGGCTTCCACCGAGGTTTCAATATCTATGTTTTGCGAAAAGATTATGGTCTTTCAAAGGCCACTCTCTTTTCACAAGCGCTTAGTCTTCTTTGAAAACGCCAACTTTTACGCCGGTAATCGTGAAGGCCAGCTCGTCGTCGACATACACTTTGCCGTCGGCTTGCGCCAAAATAAGTTTCCGATTGATCACGCGGGTCATGTCGATTTCATACCGCACGACTTTATTGGCAGGGGTAATCATCGCAGAGAGTTTGATTTCACCCGCGCCGATCGCACGGCCCTTGCCGCGTGCGCCAGACCAACCCAAGAAGAAGCCAACCAACTGCCACACACCATCAAGGCCCAAACAGCCCGGCATCACCGGATCGCTCTCAAAGTGGCAGGGGAAGAACCAGAGGTCCGGTTTGATATCGAACTCAGCGGTAATATGACCTTTACCCGCAGAACCCCCATCAGCTGTGATCTCGGTGATACGGTCCATCATCAACATCGGCGGCAGGGGTAGCGGAGGCGCATCCGCACCAAAGAGTTCGCCTTTTGCACAGGCAATCAGATCTTCATATGTAAAACTCGACTTTTGCTCAGTCATTCTTTTCCGCCCGACCCTTAGTTCCTTCATCAAGCGTCCCGTGAAGGGGCTTCTCAACTCAGGTTTGTTGAAACGTAACCTTTTGTCTGCACGGCCAAAACAGGAGGCCTAGCATTTCCACCATTGTGGCAAATGCTAGCCCTTGGCGAAACACGCAACTGACAAAAAGTGACAGTTAAATTTATATATTTCCGGTTCCTAACACACTCCAAGCCCCTCGCAAACCCTTTGGCAGGGCGGATGAATCCTCAAACCTACAGATCTAAGCCATAGAATAATGCGTTTTCATTCATGCGACTCCTTTTTAGGCAATATTCACGAGGTTTGCGCCAAAGGGCCAAGAGGGGGCATTGGTTGACAATTACGCGATTTCAGGACATTGTGTGTTTGTTTGTAACGATTACAAAGTACAACAACCGCCGTATAAGGGCAGCCTTTGGTGCGGTTGGGGTGTGCAACTGAGCACCAATCGAGGTCTCAGGAATGCCAGAAGAAATCAGCGTCGAGCCAAGGCACCTGTGCTTTGGTCAATGCGGTGAGATGGCAAATTAGCCAATCAAGGATATGGGTGCATGGAAGCGGTTCAAAATAGGCCTTACAGCCAAACTTTACAGCGTTTGCGAGATGCAGGACTGCGTCCCACCCGTCAGCGTTTGGCGCTCGGCCGTCTGCTGTTTGATAGTCAAGACCGCCACGTCACCGCAGAAGCACTGCATGAAGAGGCCCAACAGGGCGGCATCTCCGTCTCTCTGGCCACAGTCTATAATACGCTGCACCAGTTTACCGATGCAGGTCTGCTGCGCCAAGTTGTGGTGGATGCCTCGCGCACCTATTTTGATACGAATATCTTGGAGCACCATCATTTTTTCAATGAAACCGATGGGAAGCTGACCGATATTCCCGCCGATCAAATATCTTTGAGCGCATTGCCTAAGGCCCCAGAAGGTCTCAGTGTAGCCCGCGTCGACGTGATTGTCCGGGTAACGTCCGCCTCTTAAGAGGTCTCGCGGTTTTTAGTCCCCAAGGCGCTCATTAGTATAGAGGCCCCAAAGCTGTTCGCGCGCCACCCAACCCTCAGCGATTTGCCCAGACCCTAATACAGTCGCGCGGCACCACTTGCTCGTGCAGCTCATCAGGCGCAGCAGAACACCGGGTTCCGCCAGTGCTAAGGCTTCGCTGAAGCCATCCGGCATCGCATGGAGAGGCACAGGGGCACCGCCCACAGGACCGCGAATGATGGCGCTGCGCCGGCTGTCCAGCAAAGAGCTGTGCACCCAACCAACATCCCCATCAAAGTCGCGAATACGGCGCCAATGTTCAAATTCTGACACGACCTCTACGGGCAGGCCTTTGCGTCGATAAACCCAGTCCACCTGATGCATACGGCTGGGGCCGCGCCGAACATTCACTTTTGCACTTTTCAAGCTTACAAACCGAGGAAGGGGCAAGCCGGTCTCCACGCCGCGCAATTGTGCAGCCTGTGCAGACCCCATAGGACTGCTCACGACCGGTAAAAGGCTCCATACACAGGTCAGGACGAAAAAAGCACTAAGATAGAAAACAGAACATTTTGGCATAAGAAGTGTTCATTTATTGCGCAAAGGGCGACATTTTGATTCGGTTGTTATCCATACTTATGGCGCGCCGGTCCCAAGCAGGTCAAGCGCTGTAAAACAGCCCCCCAAAGGGCGGCTAGATTTGCATCCAACCCATCGACAGGCTTCAAACTTGGTCCTGACTCTGCTAGATAAAGGCAACACCAAGATGAAGGATAACGCACCCCCTCGCAAGCACGCCCCTCTCTCTCAAGAGAAAGCGGACCGTTTGAAAGAGGGTGTCCAGAGATCAGGCGGCAAAATGTCCCAAGACCCAAAAATGTCTCACCAAAAGACCAGCGCAGATGAGCGCGCCCCCGGAGCTGCAAAGCCCCATGTGGTTGTGACACGCAAATTGCCCGATGAAACACAGTCCCGCTTGGCTGAACTCTTTGACGTCACACTCAATCCAACAGATGAAGCAATGACACGAGAGGCATTGATTACGGCTCTGCAAAGCGCAGATGTCTTGGTGCCCACAGTGACAGACCGGATTGATGACGAGATGTTGGCTCAAGCCGGGCCGCGCTTGAAACTGATCGCGCAATTTGGCACCGGCATCGACAACATTGATGTTGAAGCCGCCATCAAGCACGGCATTGTTGTCACCAATACGCCGTCTGTTTTGACCGATGATACAGCCGACATGACGATGGCGCTCATTCTTGCCCTTCCGCGCCGTTTGGTAGAAGGCGCACGCTATCTGCCCCGCCAAAAAGGCGAATGGCCCGGTTGGTCGCCGACATGGATGTTGGGCCACAGGGTGACAGGCAAAAAGCTGGGCATTGTGGGTATGGGTCGGATTGGCCAAGCCGTCGCGCGTCGGGCCGCTGCATTTGGTATGGAGATCCACTACCACAATCGCACGCCGGTTAATTCAGTCGTCGAGCAAGAATTAGGCGCCACTTATTACGAGAGCCTCGACCGCCTGTTGCGCGAAGTTGACATGCTGTCTGTGCATTGTCCCCATACGCCAGCAACCTACCACCTCATCAACGCCCGCCGCATCGCCATCATGAAGCCCGACGCTTACATTGTGAATACAGCGCGCGGCGAAGTCGTAGATGAAGACGCCTTGATCCTTGCGTTAGAAGAAGATCGGTTGGGCGGCGCGGCACTAGATGTGTTTGAACAAGAAACACAGATCAATCCCAAGCTGTTGGAATTACCAAGTGTCATTTTGTTGCCGCACATGAGCTCGGCAACCATCGAAGGCCGCTTGGAAATGGGCGAGCGCGTATTGATCAACATCCGCGTTTGGGCAGACGGCGAACGCCCTCCAGACCGGGTCATTCCAGCGCTTCTTTAATTTTCAATAGGGCGGCAGCGATCAAACAGGTGCTTTGATACTTGGCGCAGACCCGTTAAGCGGGTTCGCCGGGTCCCAGGGTAATTTGATCGTGCGAAAACGTGCATCCAACGCATCATAGATCACCAGCTTGCCCGCAAGCCCCGTACCTGCCCCGGTAATCTCTTTCACCGCTTCCAATGCTTGCATGGACCCGATCACCCCGGTGAGCGCGCCGAGCACACCTGCTTCAGCACACGTTGGTATGGCCCCAGCGGGAGGGGCTTTAGGCACGAGGCACCGATACGTCGGGCGCGGTGTGCCATCTGCATCTGTCTCATAGCCTTTAAAGGTGGACACTTGGCCTTGGAACTCACCAACCGCCCCAGAGACCAACGGCACTTTGGCGAAATAACACAGGTCGTTGACGAGAAAACGTGTCTCGAAATTATCGCAGCCATCAATCACCAAATCGTACTGGCGAATAATGTCCCATCCATTGTCCTGCGTCAGACGTTCCGTGTGCGCCCTAAAGATCAAATCGGGATTAATGCCTGCCAGCGTCTCGCCCGCACTTTTGGTTTTGGTTTCTCCCAACCGGTCTGCTCGGTGAATAATCTGGCGCTGCAAATTAGAAAGCGCCACCACATCATCATCCACCACACCCAAGGTGCCAACACCGGCTGCCGCGAGATACATCAACGCAGGCGCGCCCAGCCCCCCTGCACCAACAACCAACACCTTTGCATCGAGTAATTTTTGTTGGCCAGGTCCGCCAATTTCTTTGAGGACAATGTGGCGTGCATAACGCTCTACCTGTTGGGCAGAAAGAGGGGAGGGGTTGGTCATTGCAGTCCTAGCATCTCTAGTAGCTTTAGCGACGTTGGAGGTGATCGATCATCAACCGCACCATGCGCCATAGATTTTTGTGAAAAGCTTGTGTGTCATTGGTTTGATCAAACTCATGGAACAGACCCGTAACCGCGCTATAAATCAAAGAGGCCAGTTCGCTCGGCGAACATTCCGCAGAACGTAAATCCAATTCACCAAGATGAATGGAATCATTGATTGCGCGCGTAGTCAGTTTTTCCAACTTAGTGCGCGTCTCGCCAATCAAATCGCCTGCCAGCCGGGCCCCTTCACTCAACAATTCTTCGCGGTGCCGGTTAGAAGCCATGAGGTCCACATGGAACCCAAGTTTGCATTCCAAAATGGCGCAGATTTTATCTTCGATCGGCAACGCAGAGCGAGAGGCCTTCTGGGCCCGCATAATGACATCGGTGTTGATCTTCTCGATCGATGCGATGAACATCTCTTCTTTATTGCGGAAGTGATGATACAGGCTTGTGCGCGACAGGCCCGTTTCTTTGGCAATCAGCTCCAAAGTGGTGCGTTGATAGCCATAGTGCATGAACGTATCCAGCGCAGCCGTCACAATAAGGCCCCGCGTCTTGCGCGCAGCCCGGGTGGACACTTTGGCGGGTACCTTCGGCTCTGCCACAGGAACCAACGCGTCTCCCTCTGTCGGATTACTCTCTAGCACAGAAATACTAGTATTTGGATCCTCAATCATAAGCCCCTCCCTAAATTGACATATCGACGATATGGGTATTTGGTGTCGATATGTCAAGAGTTCGTTTCCCGCAGGACTATTTTAGCGGCAACAAAACAACGCTCTGGCAGGAGCGGCCAAAAATACCAGCGGTGTCGTGCAAAGTGGATTCTGTCAGCCCGGTGCCATTAGCAAACCATTGGGAGCTTTCCTTTACGCCCACCCAGTCGCCCACCGGATCGCGCGCCAAGTGAACAGAAATATCAGCATTTGGCCAACCCGCTGCTGGTGGACGCTCATTGTTGACTACCTCAAACAATGTGGAAAAATCCGCAATGCTGATGGCTGTCCCCAAAGGTGTCCGAGTATCCTTGAAAAGCGGTTGCAGCGGTTTCACCCACAACATGCCAGCATCTTGGCGCACGTCGATAGCGTCCAAGAATGTCTTGACGCCCCCGAAACTATTGGGGGAGATTTCTTTTTGAAAAGCCCACCGGGGCAAGGCGTCAATCCGTGCACGTTCTGTCTCAAAGTCTGTTTGGGGAGGTTCCTTCATGCTGTCAAAGGCCACCGGCTGTAGCAAAGTAACGCTGGCCTTAGATTGCAATTTCCCGCTGGCAGTCAAACTGTTTTCATAAACAGATAAACGTCCTCCAGCCTTTACCGTTTGAATGTCAGTCGTCAAAGGGCTCAAAGGCGCAGGCCGCACCAAATAGACAGTGGCGCTCACCGCGCGGCCAAGCCCCTCGGCCTGTGCCTTGGCTTCAATTTCACCAACTAGCAGGCCTGAGACGGCGCCGCCATGAAGGCCCCCAAAGGGACCTTTTGCGCAAGGCTCAGGATGCCACAGATTATCTTTGCGGCTATAGACGGGTGTGGGCTCTGTGTGACTCATGTGTCTTCCTACAAATATTAAGGCCTCGAACAAGGCCCCTAGATAAATTCTTAAGTGTCCAGCATCCGCTGACCCACTTGTACTGTTTCGGTGTGTGCGAGGCGCACGTTAAAATCATGGTTGGTGATTGTATCCACAAAGAGCCAGTCGGAACGCACCTGAGTTTTGGTAAGCGTAATCAACATGAAACCCCTGTGGCTCGCATCCATCCATTGCAAGTCCGGGCTCGCGGCCACAAACATATCGGCAGCCAGCTGAGGCGGACCATCGATATATTTTTCCATACCCGCAGATGTAATGCTGGACGTCGCAAATTCAACGCCCACACTTTCGCCGGTGTCTTGGCTGTGAAGAGAAGAGGCCCACGCATTGTGAGTATCGCCAGCCAGCACAACAACATTGCCGTCGCCCGCATCTCCTACAAATTCTTGATAGGCCCGGTTGCGTGCGGCGGGATAACCTTCCCAACTATCGGTTGACCCACCCAGACCATGGCTGGCGAGCAAGCCATATAGGGCAATGCGCTTGCGCCAGTAGTCGCTACTTAATTTTGCCGGGTTGATGAGCTTACCAAAGTCGATTGCTTGAATGCGCCCCATCAAAACTTGCTGTCCCAGCACCTGCCAAACTTGGCCTTGGTCGCGCGACCCCTTCAGCGAGGTCGACAAATAGGCTTCCTGACCGTCGCCTAAAATACTGCGCGTTGGGTCTTCAAGTTTCTCAGTTTTAAACCTCGGCAAGTCCGGCACATAGGACAAACCGCTTGGGAGGTTTTTCGGATCCAAAGTCCCCAGATAAGCCAAGTCCGTCACGGGAACCGGAGGGTTCTGCCCCAAATCAAAGGGCACAATAATCTCTTTAACCTGTAGGTCTTCTTGAGATTGACCCGGTGCGAGCGCAACAGGATTTTGCGGATCACTGACATCAAAGGGCCACGTAAGCGGCGTTGAATCTTTGACAAAATCAAGTTGTTCATCGCGGCCAATGTAACGGGTATCCAGCATGGTAAGCCGTGCAAGGTTGCCGTAGTCAAAGCTGCGATAAAGTCGGTCTTTGCCCTCAGGGTTTTCCCGAATAGGCAACCACTCCAGATAGGCTTGCAAGGCAGCATCCACGCGTGCGCCGTAGCTTCCCTCACCTGCCGCTTCACTATGGTTCTGCGCGCCCGTCTTCCAAGAGTTGTTTGCAATCTCATGGTCATCCCAAATCGCAATCATCGGCGCAACAGCATGCAAGGCTTGCAAGTCTTGGTCTAAGCGGTAGAGCCCATAGCGGGTGCGGTAATCATCAAGGCTTAGAATTTCAGTTTCTGGTTTAACCGCGCGTCCCAGCTCAACGGCATGTTCGGTGCCATATTGCCCCATGCCATATTCATAGATGTAATCCCCTAAATGCAGCGTGGCATCAATGTCGGTATGCTGGGCCGCTGCTTTATAGGCGTTGAAATATCCGGTGGGATAATTGGCGCAAGAAACCACGGCAAAGCGTACTTGCTCAACATCGCCTTCCGGCAAGGTGCGTGTGTGACCAACCGGAGAGTGCAAACCATCAGAGGTCGCAAACCGGTAAACATAGCGCGTGCCAGCGGTTAGCCCACCCGCGTCCACTTTGGCGATAAAGTCGTTCTCCGCAGAGACAACATATTCGCCGCTGGCAACAAGCGTGCTGAAACTCTCATCCAAAGCCACTTCCCAGGTCAGTGTCACGGGCTTTCCGTCTGCGCTCTGTGCCCGGCTCCACAAAATGACACGGTCTTGCAGAGGGTCACCCGAAGCCACCCCGTGTAAAAAATGCACGGCCCGTTGCGCAGAAGCACACCCTCCGGGCCCTAAAACCAAAAGGGCGCTCGTGGCGGTAAGTGTTTTTAGAACATGTCGCCGGGTCGGTTGAAACGCGCGCATAAAGTCTCCCTCAAATGTCACTCGACCAACCCCATAAAATTGGGGTTGGTCCCTCGTATAGGCGCAGAGCATGTCACCTTCGCATCAGAAGGGGAAATGAGTTTGGATCATAAAAAGGTGAGTATACGGGATTTCAAAATCGGTGACTGATTAAAAGGTTTCAAGCCACGGGCGCAAGTCCAGTTCGTGGGTCCACGCGCTACGGTCTTGGCGATGAAGCTGCCAATATTGTTCGGCAATAGCGTCTGGGTTGACGATGCCGTCGCGGTCTTTAAGCGCATAGCGGTCCGGGAAATTCTCTTTGATCCACGCGGTATCGATCGCGCCATCAATGATGGAATGGGCCACGTGAATACCTTGGGGCCCAAGTTCCCGCGCCATGCTTTGGGCCAGCGCACGCAAGGCATGTTTAGCGCCCGCAAAAGCAGAAAAACCAGTGCCGCCGCGCAAACTTGCGGTGGCGCCGGTGAAAATAATGGTGCCCTTGCCGCGCGGCGCCATGTGGCGAGCAGCTTCCCGGCCTGTGAGGAACCCACTAAACGCCGCCATCTCCCATACCTTGCGGTAAACCCGCGCGGTGGTTTCTGTGATCGGGAAATAGACATTGGCGCCAATGTTGAAAACCATCACTTCAAGGGGAGCAATATCGTTTTCAATGGTTGTGAAGAGAGACAAAACCGCCTCTTCATCGCGTGCGTCAACACCCATGGGGTAAACCTCGCCGCCTGCGTCACGAATTTCTTGTGCGAGCGGTTCGAGTGATTCCGCCGTACGCCGGACAATGATTGTTGCATATCCTTCAGCTGCAAAGCGCTTTGCAATGGCGCCGCCTGTTGCATCGCCTGCGCCAATAATGAGGGCGGATCGTTTTGCGCCTTGAGGCGCTGTCGCTGCTGTGCTCATGGATATTCCCCTTATTCTTACTTAAAGTTCCAATTTGGAACTATGCATAGATGGGACTTACGCGGTGACCTGTCAACAGGCCAACTCAAAAAAGAGACTAGCGGGAAAGCCGCGCAAAATAAAACCGCCGATACTCATGCCCTGTTAGGCGAGTATCGGCGGTGATCAGTTTCAGTCGAATTGTCCAGCGGACCCTAGAGCCCGTCAAACAGCGCAGTAGAAAGATAACGCTCAGCAAACGATGGAATAATGACAACAATTGTTTTGCCTGTCATGTCGTTGCGTTGGGACATTTCCAAAGCAGCAGCGATTGCAGCGCCCGAAGAAATCCCGCACGCAATACCTTCTTCACGCGCCACCAAACGAGCGGTTTCAAAAGCAGTTTCATTGCCAATGGTGATCACTTCATCAATTTGGTCTGTGTCCAAGTTGCCGGGGATAAAACCAGCGCCAATGCCTTGAATCTTGTGCGGACCCGGTTGACCACCAGACAAGATCGGGCTGTCTTCGGGTTCAACAGCAACCATCTTGAAGCTTGGTTTGCGTTCTTTGATCAAACTAGAAACACCCGTAAATGTGCCACCGGTGCCAACACCAGAAATCACTACATCAACCGCGCCGTCCGTGTCATTCCAAATTTCTTCGGCGGTCGTGCGTCTGTGCACAGCCGGGTTTGCCGGATTATCAAACTGTTGGGGCATCACAGCATTAGGGTGCTCTTCCAGCAATTCCTGTGCGCGGGCCACAGCCCCTTTCATGCCTTTTTCAGCAGGGGTAAGTTCGATGGTCGCACCAAGCAGCGCCAGCATTTTGCGGCGCTCAATGGACATGCTTTCGGGCATGCACAGCGTCAATTTATACCCTTTTGAGGCACACACAAAAGCAAGCGCAATGCCGGTGTTACCCGATGTTGGTTCGACAATCAGTGTTTGCTCATTGATCATGCCTTTGTTTTCAAGGTCTTCGATCATGGCTTGGCCGATGCGGTCTTTGACGCTGGAAAGTGGGTTAAAATATTCCAGCTTTAACAAAATATCAGCTTTGGCACCTGCGTTCTTGGCTGTTTTATTTAGCCGCACGAGAGGCGTGTTCCCAATGGTTTCAATAATGTTGTTGTAAATTTTTCCGCGACCTAGACGCTCTTCGCTCATAATAGCCTCCACCTTGTTGCTGGCGCCATAAGAGGGCCATGCATTTTATTTATGATGTCAAATGATCTTTGTTAGGGGCCCTAAATAATAAAATCACTGGTTGGTTTAGACGCTGCACCTACACCCGCCGCATTTGCTTTCTGGCACAAATCTTCAATGGTAATGGCTTCAAGGCGCGTGATCATTTCGCTTTGAATTTCGTCCCACAAAGGACCAACAACCTTTTGTCCCAATTCAGAAGGGCCCGGGCTTGGTTCTTCACTGGCTTCCATCGCACTGACAACACGCACAATTTCAGCAAGCGTAATACGCCGACGTTCGCGCGCCAAGCGATATCCACCGCGTGGGCCACGCACCCCTTTGAGGATACTGGCGTGGACAAGTTGTTGCATCACCTGTTCAAGGTAGCGTTGCGGGATACCTTGACGTTTGGTGATATCTTTTGATTGCACCGGATCGGGCCGAGCATTCACTGCGACATCAACCACCGCTTCAAGCGCCAGCAAGGTCTTCTTAGATAGACGCAGCATGTTCTCTCCCCTCAATCTGTTTCTCTTCATCCAGCAAAAAGGCTTTAGCCTTTGACGCCGGTTGATCCAAAGCCGCCTGCGCCTCGGTCTGTCTGCGACAGTGCGTCAACTTTGGTCCAAATTCCTTGAGTTACCGGGGCAATTACCATCTGAGCGATGCGTTCACCCCGTTCAATTTTGAACGGTGACGATCCATGATTGATCAGGATAACTTTGACTTCACCCCGGTAATCGCTGTCAATTGTGCCCGGTGAATTAAGCACCGTAACGCTGTGTTTTGCGGCAAGGCCAGAGCGCGGACGCACCTGCGCTTCATGACCCACAGGCAAGGCCATTGCCAATCCAGTTGGTACCATCGCCTTAGCACCCGGCTCAAGTGTGATGGTTTCGCCGTCTCCAAGAGCAGCGCGTAAATCCATTCCGGCAGCCCCTTCACTTTCGTAAGCAGGCAAAACCAAATCACCAAAGTGAGGAAGTGTTTGTACGTCTATGGAAACTTTCAGCGTCATGGAATAGTCCGTCTAATGATTAGTTATGATGTAAAATAGTCTGCAACTTTGCGCGCCAACCGATCAGCGACTTCTGTCTTGCTCAATTGTGGCCAGTCGTCGCGGCCAGTGGCGCTAAGCACATGAACAGTATTCATGTCCCCGCCCATTACACCGCTTTCCGGCGATACGTCATTGGCCACAAGCCAGTCACATTTTTTACGCGCCAATTTGGCAGTGGCGTGTTCAATAACTTTTTCAGTTTCGGCAGCAAAGCCAACAACCAATGCCGGGCGCTGGCCTTGAGGTAGTTGAGAAATCGTTGCCAAAATATCTGGGTTCTCAGTAAGCGCTAAAGCAGGCACCCCGTCTGGCCCCTTTTTCATTTTCTGTTCGGCATCCTGCGCCACACGCCAATCAGCAACAGCAGCTGCGCAAATAACACCGTCCGCTGGTAGGGCCGTTTGACACGCTGCCAACATCTGGCGGGCCGTTTCAACAGGAACAACAGTCACCCCGGAAGGATTGGGTTGGGCAGTAGGGCCTGCGACAAGTGTCACCTGCGCCCCTAAGCTTGCAAGCGAGCCCGCAATCGCATGGCCTTGTTTGCCAGAGGACCGATTGGCCAAATAACGCACCGGATCAATCGGCTCATGAGTAGGACCAGACGTCACCAAAATATGACGCCCTGCAAGGGGCCCCGTTGAGGTGTTAAAATGATTTTCCAAGGCTGCAATAATGTCAGGGGTTTCAGAAAGGCGCCCCGGACCAAATTCACCGCACGCCATATCGCCGTCGTCAGGTCCAATAAACCCAACGCCGTCTTGGGTAAGCTGAGCAATGTTACGTTGAGTAGATTTATGCTCCCACATCCGCACATTCATAGCAGGTGCGACCATCACTGGTTTGTCAGTGGCGAGCAACGCGGTGGTCGCCAAATCATTGGCCATGCCCGCAACCATGCGCGCCATCAAATCGGCAGTTGCCGGGGCCACCAGCAGAAGGTCCGCGTCGCGTGAAAGTTGGATGTGTCCCATCTCAGCTTCATCGGTCAGATCAAAAAGGTCGGTGTAGACTTTTTCGCCCGTAAGACTGGAGACAGAAAGGGGCGTGACAAATTCGTGTGCGGCCTTGGTCATGATGGCGCGCACTCGCACACCCTTGTCCGCCAAGCGCCGGATCAATTCCAATGTCTTATAGGCCGCAATGCCGCCGCCAATAATCAGCAAAATACGTTTGCCGTGGAGTGGTGTCAGCTTGGTCACAGAAACTCCCTCACAAAAGCGCCTACAGACGCCATCATATCCTTCCCGAGGGATCGGTTGGATAGACAGCCTCAAGCGTCATTTGAAGGGGAATATAGGGTTCCACGGCTCAAATGTGTAGATAAAAATGAAACCGCAGGAAAGGCGGTATTATCTCGCCGGATTAAGTATAGAGGGGGAATTAGAGGATTTGGGTCACGGCAAGAGCACCTAAGGCCACAGCGATGGCCCAGAGAGCCAAATGGCTGGGGCGCCGAGCCGCGCCTTCTGCCTCACCAATGGCTTTGGCCGTATCAGCATGAAGGCGCAAACCTCCTTCATCCAATTGATCAGATACTTGCCGTGCAGCACGCCCCATACGCTCCAGAAATTCTGGTAATTCAGCTGCGGCTTGGGCTAAAGCCGCAGCACTGTCCGCTGCTTCTTGAAGACGGGCTTCAAGTCCCATCTCTTGTTCAATCCATTGGCGCACGATGGGTTCAGCACTATCCCAAATATTATGGTCGGGATCAAAACTGCGGGCCACACCTTCAACAACGACCATGGTTTTTTGCAACAACACCAATTCGGGCCGCGTCGCCATTTCAAACTGACCAGTGGTATCAAAAAGCTGGGTGAGCAAACGGCCCATAGAGACGTCTTCCGCAGACTTCCCAAAAATAGGCTCACCAATCGCGCGCAGCGCTTGGGCAAACAGTTCTACGTCTTGGGTTTTTGGCACATAACCGGCTTCGAAATGAACTTCGGCAACTCGGCGATAATCCTGTTGGACAAAACCGTAGAGAATTTCAGCTAATACACGGCGTGATTTAGCATCCAATCGGCCCATGATGCCAAAGTCGATGGCAACCAAGGTGCCATCTGGATCAACAAACAAATTCCCCTGATGCATGTCGGCGTGGAAAAACCCCTCACGCAATGCATGGGTGAGGAATGTTTGAATGATGTGAGTTGCCAATTTAGGCAGGTCAATACCGGCCTCGGTCAGCGCCTCAATATCAGCGGCGGGAATGGCATCAACCCATTCCAAAGTGAGCACACGCTTACTGGTACGTTTCCAATCAACACGTGGCACCCGGTAATTTGCGTCTTGGACAGAGCGTTCCGCCATTTCAGACAGGGCGGCCGCTTCCAGCCGCAAATCCATTTCCAGCTCAACACTATCTGCCAAGGTTTGCACCACATCGACGAGGCGCAATCGGCGCATAGAGGGTACAAACCGTTCCACCATTTCAGCGGCCCAAAAGAAAGCATCCAGTTCACGATCAAATCTGGCTTGGGCATCTGGGCGCAGGACTTTCACCGCGACAGCTTTTTCGGTGCCGTCGTCTTCAAGCAGCGTGGCTTTGTGAACTTGGGCAATAGAGGCCGCAGCCACCGGATCCCCAAAAGAATGAAAGAGTGTTTCAAGCGGTTGATGAAAATCGCTTTGGATAATGTCGACAGCTTTTTCACGCCCAAAAGAGGGAAGCTTGTCGCGCAACACTGCGAGGTCATTGGCAATCTCAGGTCCAACCACATCGGCACGGGTTGCTAAAAATTGCCCCATCTTGATGTAAGTCGGGCCGAGCTGCTCAAAGGCACTCGAGAGACGTTCGCCAGAAGAGGCATCATCGGCAATCCGCCCCGCCCCAAATCGTAAAGCATGGCGCGCAATTCGTGCAGGCAAAGGCAGCGATTGGGTCACTTCCAGCGAGAACAGCGCGTCATGACGTGCAAGCACGCGTGCGGTACGAAACAATTGGCTAAGGGAGCGAAGACTACGCAGCATATGAGTTAAATCCGCCAACCAGAGTGAATGGCCGCAACGCCGCCGGTGAGGTTGCGGTAGGAAACCCGCTCAAACCCTTCGGCTTGGATCATTTGCTTGAACCGCTCTTGTTGCGGGAATTGGCGGATGCTCTCAATAAGGTATTGATAAGGGTCTGGGTCGCCAGTGACAAACTTGCCCATTTGCGGAATGACCGCAAAAGAATAACGCTCATAAAGCGTGTCGATCACAGGCAACACCACATGTGAGAATTCCAGCACCATAAAGCGCCCGCCCGGTTTGAGAACCCGGTAGGCTTCTGCAATGGCCTCATTTACACGCGTGACATTACGAATGCCAAAGGCAATCGTATAGGCATCAAAGGATTGATCAGGGAAAGGCAATTTCATCGCATCGCCGCAGGCAATTTCAACCCGGTCGCTATAGCCGTTCTTTTCAGACCGCTCGCGCCCAACTTGCAACATGTGCTCATTAATATCGCACAATGTGACCTGTGAACCGCTGCCGGCCCGGTCTAGGCAACGAAAAGCAATGTCGCCCGTTCCGCCCGCCACATCAATAAGATGAAAGGGTTTGTCGGAGCGCGGGGGGTTCAACCAATCCAACATGACTTGTTTCCAGAGCCGGTGTAGCCCGCCAGACATCAGGTCATTCATCAGGTCATAACGTTCAGCCACTTTGGCAAAAACCTCATGGACCATTTTAGCCTTGTCGGCTTCAGGAACGGTCTTGAAACCAAAATGGGTCTCAGCAGAGCTCGTGTCCGCGCCTGCAACTGCCTCAGCAGAGGGAGTTGTTTGATCGGAAGGGGACTGTGTATCGACCGTTTCTATCGTCATGCTTTTGATATGCCTGATTATTTCTGCGCGGACCATAGCGAATACAGCGCGTCTCGGCTACTTTGATGCGGTATTTCACGGCAAAAAGCCATGAGACCAATTGAGGCACCCAATTTAGCTCTAATTCCAGTGTTTTAGCATCCGGTGTTTCAACATCTACCAGTGCCGCAACTTCAAAAAAAGTAGTCTTCTGGTGGTTATTCCCTCGGCCCTTCATCCAGAAGGGTGCCGTCCCAAACCAAGGCGCCGTCATCTATGCCCGAATTACCTGAAGTTGAAACAGTCCGTCGCGGTTTGGAACCGGTTATGGAGGGGCTCAAGATTGCCCATGTGGTCCAAAAGCGCCCAGACCTGCGCTTCCCCTTGCCCGATAACTTTGCGCAGCGCCTCACCGGTCGATCGGTCCTACGCCTAGAGCGCCGGGCAAAATATATTCTGATATTTCTGGCTTCTGAAACCCCCGACTCGAAATCCAAAGGGCCGCCCAAGCAGCAACATCCCGAAGAAGTGTTGTTGATCCATTTGGGCATGTCAGGCCGGTTCACCATTTGGCCCCCGAAACAAAGCCGAGATCCCGGCGACAAAACCTCAGGCCCTGATGGGACCGGGCGTCACGACCACATCGTCTGGGATATGGAGAGCGGGCATAAGGTCGTCTACACAGATCACCGCCGGTTTGGCTATATGGACCTCATTGCAGCTGATGAAATTGAAACCTGCAAACATCTGGTGAAGCTGGGACCTGAGCCTTTGGGCAACCATTTCTCAGCCCATGCGTTGCAAGCCGCCCTGCAAGGTAAGCGCACGCCGATCAAATCAGCTTTACTAGACCAGCGTGTTGTGGCGGGACTGGGTAATATTTATGTCTGCGAAGCACTGCATCGCGCGAGCATTTCCCCCACCCGCGAGGCCAAAGAAGTGGCGGGCAAAACCGCAAAGCCAACACAGCGCGTTGAGCGGTTGACCGCCACAATACGCAGCGTCTTGCAGGAGGCGATTGAGGCGGGCGGATCAACCTTGCAAGATTACGCACATACAGACGGCGAGCTGGGCTATTTTCAGCATCGCTTTACAGTTTATGACCGCGAAGGAGAACCTTGTTCCAAGTCTGGTTGTAAGGGTAAGGTGGCGCGAATAGTACAAAGCGGGCGGTCTACTTTTTATTGTGAGACCTGCCAAAAATAATAGGCTCACGCCCCCTAAGGGGACACGTCTCACATTTCTCTAACCCCTATCAGTGGGCTGGGGACGCGGGGTGGAACAGCTGAGCAGCACATAGGAAATGCAAAATGGCGTATGAAAATATTCTGGTAGAGCGGCGCGGAAAAGTTGGCCTTATTACGCTCCATCGTCCTCAAGCTCTTAATGCGCTCAATGAGGCACTGCTCGGCGAGTTGATTAAAGCCGTTGCGATCTATGATGCAGACGAAGAAGTTGGCTGCATCGTTTTGACAGGGTCGAAAAAAGCTTTTGCAGCTGGCGCAGACATTAAAGAGATGCAGCCCCTAAGCTACATGGATGCCTATAAGAAAGACCTCTTCGCAGAAGCTGGTGAGCTGAGCCAATGCCGCACACCTCTGATCGCGGCTGTGTCTGGATACGCACTGGGCGGTGGCTGTGAACTGGCCATGCTGTGCGACTTTATTTTAGCAGGCGAGAATGCAAAATTTGGTCAGCCTGAAATCAACCTTGGCGTGATGCCAGGCATTGGCGGTACGCAGCGCCTCACCCGTTTCGTGGGTAAGTCCAAATCTATGGAAATGTGCCTGACGGGTCGGATGATGGATGCCGAAGAAGCAGAGCGTTCTGGCTTGGTCAGCCGTGTTGTGCCAACGGATGATCTTTTGGAAGATGCGTTGAAGACCGCAGATGGCATTGCAGAGAAATCACAACCCGTGGCGGCCATGACTAAGGAGGCCGTCAACCGGGTGTACGAAACTACGTTAAGTGAAGGCATCCGTTTTGAGCGCCGCGTTTTTCATTCGCTCTTTGCGACAGAAGACCAAGCTGAAGGCATGGCCGCCTTTATCGATAAGCGAGAGCCAAATTTCAAGAATCGGTAAAATAGACACAAAATCGAGAGGCAATCGGTGGGGGGCAGTGCAGCCCTCAACCGGTTGTTTCATTCAAAATGGACGGGGCAAAATTTAGTCACTTGGACCCCATTTGGCCGACTTTTTTGAGGTTTTTACGGTTCTTGGGGCTTCTGGAGAGAGATTCCACTCATTTCGCCAGATTCCATGTGGACAAGTTCAAATAGGAGCGATATAACGCCGCCTCCTGAGGACTCTTTAAGAGCCCTCGCATAAGTTCATAAAATGACAGAAGATTGAGGCTGAGCAGCCCTTGAGCGGCTCGCCGGAAAGCACTGGAAACAGCAATGGCGAATACTACTTCCGCTAAAAAAGCCGTCCGCAAGATGGAACGCCGCACATTGGTCAACAAAGCACGCCGGACCAACATGCGCTCCACTCTCCGCAAGGTAGAAGAAGCAATCGCTTCTGGCGAACAGCAAGTGGCTCAAGAAGCATTGAAAGCAGCTCAGCCGAAAATCGTTCGGGCTGCCAACAAAGGCTTGCTCCACAAAAACACGGCTTCACGCAAAGTGTCACGTTTGGCAAAGCGCGTTAAAGCAATGTCTGCAGCATCTGCATAATTTTGGTTTAAGTTGGGTTTGCAAGCGATGCAGATCCAACTGTGTATTCCTTTGATAGGCCCTTCCTCTTAGGGTGGGGGCGGATCAAAGGAATAGATGTGTGGGCGCGATTGAGGCTCTCTCACATAACCAAATATTTCGATGTATTTGAGCCGCCGATGGCGTGTGCTCAATTTGTCGGCAGTTCTTTTTTGAAGTACTGATATGCCTGTAAGTAGGTTTGAAACCCGCACTATTATGTTGCGGGTTTTTTGTCGTCTAAAGGGTGTAGGAAAAACTTGAAAAAACACTCTATCTTGCTTGGTCCGTGTCTTTTTGATCACGCGACTTAAATTTGTCATGGTCACGCAATGCCCGGTACCAAGCGGAAATATGTTAACGACTATAAATGCTTGAGCGAGTTTTCGTGTGCAAAATGACGCGCGAAAAAAGAGCGACTGCAAAGTTTTTTTGAACGTTCTCCTTTCCGCCCTATTGCCTCAAAGGGGCCAACCGCGTATGGTGAATTTCCTCAGACGGACGTGGCGAATACCTATATTCCAGAGTTAAATCAGGTGAATAAAAGTATCCCTACATTGCAGTTTGGGTTCTGAAGTATTCTTCAAAATATGTATCGCAGAAGTAGAGTTTTATTCTGCATATAACTAAAGGGTCTCCCTTTGGTCGGGGTTCCTTTGTCCAACAAATGGGATCAGGCGGATTGGGTTAAAAGGCCTAACGATTGACAGAAGTTGCTTTCAAGAGTGGTGGCTTGAGGGCGAGAAGTGAGGATGAGGTCGGATGGCTGAAGAAAAGTCTCAAACATCAGCTGCAGACTATGCAGGCGCAGACTTCGCGGGCGCAGACTTCGCGGGCAACGTGAGTATCGACGAAGCCTGGCGTGTGTTGAGTGACGATGCGCAGGCCTGTTTGATCGATGTGCGCTCGGAGGCCGAATGGTCCTTTGTGGGCATGCCTGACTTGTCCTCTCTTGGCAAATCACTGGTAAAGATCCAGTGGCAAAGTTTTCCGGGCATGGCTGTGAACGAACAGTTCGCCGATGCGCTGGACGAATATTTGACAGGGGAAGGGTGCCCCAAAAAGGCAACGATCCTGTTTTTGTGTCGCTCAGGTGTGCGCAGTAGATCTGCAGCCCAAGCGCTGGCACGTAAGGGCTATAGCGCCTGCTTTAATGTGGCAGGTGGTTTTGAAGGGGACTTAGATGAGGGTGGTCATCGAGGTCACAAAAACGGTTGGAAGGTATCTGGTTTGCCGTGGGTCCAAAGTTGATCCGGTTGATGAGATAGCGGCTGACACGCGCGATTGAGTGATAAAGACATTTATACAAGAGACTTGAGCGTCGTAAGACGCCAGCAGTAGGGGCTTCAAGCTAAATGACGGCACGTAAAGATGTGGCTCAGGGGTTTCAAGAAGATCAAGCTGGTCGTTACCAGTCGGATCAGAGCGTATCCATGCAAGGTATGGATGAGCAGCGCATTCCAAGCGCTGGCTCCGTAAATGATCCTGTGGCCCAAAATCCTGACGCGCATAATATGGCGGGTCAAAAAGCAGCGTCAACGCCAGTTGACTTGGCAACCCAATGGGCGCGGATCCGTAGCCGGTTGCGCGCAGAAGTGGGCGATGCAACCTATGCAAGCTGGTTCAAACAAATTGACTTGATCGGCATTGGCGATGGTCATGTGATGTTGGCGGTTCCAACGCGGTTCATTCGCTCTTGGATTGCCTCCCATTTCGCCGACCGGTTGCTGGCTCTCTGGCAAAGTGAAGATCCTGCGATTATTAAAGTCGACGTGCTCGTGCGCGTGAATTCTTCCCAAGAAGAAACCGCGTCTCAAATTGATCCGGCATCAGCGACCGCACGCAATTCAGTGCCGGGGTCCGCATCTCCTACATCAGGCGCAATGATGAAGGCGGGACAATCCCGGTCTCGTGCGACAGCCTCTTTGGATGCTGTGGCCCGCCGTCCCGCACCTGCTGTGCGTCCGCGTGCGGCCCAAGCCATTTCGCCCATGAAGCCAGGCGAGACGCGCACCATTGCAGAATCTAGTAATTTTAATGACGGTGTGGGCGCGCCGATTGATGCGCGCTTGAATTTTGATAATTTCATTGTCGGCAAATCCAACGAGCTTGCCTATGCCGCAGCCCGCCGGGTTGCTGAAGCTGCAGATGTCGCGTTCAACCCGCTCTATCTTTACGGCGGCGTGGGCTTGGGTAAAACCCACCTCATGCATGCGATTGCTAATGAAATTCGCCGGGCGGACCCGACACGCAAAGTGCTCTACCTCTCTGCGGAAATGTTTATGTTCCGCTTTGTGCGCGCTCTGCGGTTTAAAGACACAATGGCCTTTAAAGAGCAGTTCCGCCAAGTAGATGTGCTGATGGTGGATGATGTGCAATTCATCTCGGGCAAAGAAACCACCCAAGAAGAGTTTTTCCATACCTTCAATGCATTGGTAGATAACAACCGCCAAGTCATCATTTCTGCAGATCGCTCTCCGTCTGATTTGGAGGGGATCGAAGAACGTATCCGCTCGCGTTTGGGCTGGGGGCTTGTCTGTGACATTCACCCAACCGATTTTGAATTACGCTTAGGCATTTTGCAGTCCAAAGCCGAAGACATTGTCGCGCGGACGCCGAGCGTTCATGTGCCTCATGATGTGCTGGAATTATTGGCCGGACGTATCGTGTCTAACGTGCGTGAGCTTGAGGGTGCGTTGAAGCGCGTGGTGGCTTATGGCTCATTGGTGCAGCGTGTGATCAATGTCGACATGGCCCAAGACGTCCTGCGGGATCTGTTGCGGTCCCATGAACGCCGGGTAACGATTGAAGAAATCCAACGCCGCGTGGCTGAATATTTCTCCGTGCGCCTGTCTGATCTCTTGTCTGCCCGTCGCGCCCGTGCCATTGCCCGTCCGCGTCAGGTTGCCATGTATCTGTCCAAGCAACTCACCACCCGCTCTTTGCCAGAGATTGGCCGGAAGTTCGGGGGGCGCGACCACACCACGGTTATTCATGCGGTCCGTAAAATCGATGAGCTGTGCAAGGAAGACGCGAGCATGGAAGAAGATGTGGATTTGTTGCGCCGGATGCTTGAAAACGGCGCCGAGCACTAAAGCGTCATCGCACCCAAGTTGTTTCGAATGTGAGACCACCTAGCCCTGCCCCCTGTGACCAATGGTCTTAAGGGGCGGGGCTAAGTGATTCGTTTTGTATTTTGCCGTGGCTAGAGAACGACAGGGGCGTCCGCCGGGAGGCACTCCCAAAAGCGGGTCTGGCGTGGTGCAGCCCCTAATTCGTCAATTTTGAGCGCAGAAGGGGGCTGAAATGGCCTGATTCGAACGTCCCGCTCCCTCCATTTGTCTTTGGGCCGCCATTTGGGTTGACGTTCCCAAAAACTGGCGACGAAAGTGCCCCTTAAGTGCTTGAAAACTGTGCATGTGCCGACATTTCTGCTATAAATTTGCGAAGCGTTTTGGCTGAGATTTGGGCTCTGGCGGCATTTTTGCCGATGAAGGGCCCTTTGATTGGCATTTGTGGCCGGGGACTAGGAAAGCCTTCACGTCGCATTAGAGATATGGTGCCAAATTGCGCTGATCAAATATACTGATCAAATGCAATGAAGCAGTTGATATGACGCACACATTACCCTGCAGGGTTTTGGGCAGAACAGCTCAAAGGTTTGCAAGGCTCAGGGAATGCAGGAGACTGGGAAGAGATGAAAATAACGATCGAGCGTGGCGCCCTTTTAAAATCGCTCAACCATGTCCAATCCGTTGTTGAACGGCGTAATACGATCCCTATCCTCTCCAATGTGCTTCTGCGGGCCGACCAAGGCCAGCTGAGCTTGACGGCGACTGATCTCGATATCGAGATCATCGAGTCTGTGGACGTGGATGTAGCGACCTCTGGCGGCACAACAGCCTCCGCGCATACGCTCTATGACATTGTGCGGAAATTGCCAGACGGCGCCCAAGTTGAAATTGTGCAAAATCCTGAAGACGGTCGCTTGACGATACAAGCCGGCCGGTCAAAATTTGCGTTGCAGTCTTTGCCGCAAGAGGATTTTCCCTCGATGTCTGCCGGAGAGCTGCCGCATCGTTTTGATATTCCAGCCGACGCTTTGGCGCGCTTGGTAGACAAAACACGCTTTGCGATCTCCACCGAAGAGACCCGCTACTATTTGAACGGCATTTATTTGCACACGGTTGATGACGGCCCCGAACCAATGTTGCGGGCAGTTGCAACCGACGGCCACCGTCTGGCGCAAGCAGACTTTCCGTGTCCTGAAGGGGCCGCTGGCATGCCGGGCGTTATCGTACCGCGCAAAACAGTGCTTGAATTGCAAAAGCTCATTGAAGAGGAAGATGGCCTCATCCAAGTGGGCGTGTCTGACACAAAAATTCGTTTTGAATTTGGCAATGTCACTCTCACGTCCAAATTGATCGACGGCACCTTCCCAGACTACGAGCGGGTTATTCCAACTGAAAATGACAAGATGCTCAAAGTTGACGGCAAAATTTTTGCTCAGGCTGTGGACCGGGTATCGACCATTTCTACTGAGAAATCTCGCGCGGTCAAAATCAACCTTGATGAGGGGCGTCTCACATTGACGGTTAACAATCCTGACAGTGGTTCTGCCACTGAGGAACTGGCCGTGGATTATGATAGCGCACCGATCGAGATCGGGTTTAACGCCCGCTACTTGCTCGATATTGCGGGTCAATTGGAAGGCGAGGTCGCCTCTTTCTTGATGGCAGATTCAGGCTCACCCACATTGGTTCGCGATTCTGAAGATGAGTCAGCGCTCTATGTGCTGATGCCGATGAGAGTTTAATGGCCGCTAGATCTGATGGCTGACACTCCGATGGCGAACACAATGGTATCTGAGGCGAATACGGCGCACACGCGCTCCCAAGAGACATCACGTAAGGCGCTCAGCCTGTCTCGATTGCGTGTGACTGATTTTCGCTCCTACGACCATGCTGGGCTGGACTTAGATCCCCGCCCAGTTGTTTTGACGGGTGACAACGGTGCGGGCAAAACCAATCTGTTGGAAGCTGTCTCGCTGCTCGTTCCGGGCCGTGGTCTCCGGGCGGTTCCTTTTTCCGAGCTATGCCGCAAGCATGGTGCGGGAGGGTGGGCAGTTGCCGCCGATGTGTTTGACGGGCAAACCGACATGCGCATTGGGACCGGGATTGAACCCCAAGAAGGGGGGGGCGGTGAAACGCGCACCCGCCAAGTGCGCATTGACGGGCAGGTCCAATCGAGCGCGGGCGTGCTGGCAGAATATGTACGAATTGTGTGGCTGACCCCCGCCATGGATCGATTATTTGTGGAAGCGGCAAGTGGCCGTCGACGGTTTTTGGACCGTTTAGTGATGGGGTTTGACCCCAGCCATGGCACCCGAGTGAATGCCTATGAACGGGCGATGCGAGATCGTAATCGTCTGCTCGCCGACAACGTTCGAGATGCCTCGTGGTTGGGCGCTCTTGAAGCTGGGATGGCAGAGCACGGGGTCGCTATTGCGGCCACCCGACTTGATTGTGTCGCCCGCCTTAAAGGGGCGATTGAAGCAACACAGGAAGGCGCCTTTCCAAAGGCGATGCTGGCCCTAGAGGGTGGGCTGGAAAGCGACCTATCGACAGCGGTGGCTGTGGACGTAGAAGATCAATTTGCGCGCCACCTCTGTGAGATGCGCAATCGCGACCAAGGAGCAGGGCGCGCGCTAGACGGGCCGCATCGGTCTGACTTGCTGGTGCGTCACGAGGCCAAAGATATGGAAGCTGAAAAATGTTCCACCGGGGAACAAAAGGCTTTGTTGATTGGAATGATTTTAGCCAACGCAAGATTGTTGGCGCGCCACACAGGGCTTGCGCCGATTTTATTGTTGGATGAAGTGGCCGCGCATTTGGACCGAGACCGACGCGCAGCCCTATTTGATGAGATTACGGCCCTTGGGGCCCAAGCATGGATGACGGGGACAGACCGGTCTTTGTTTGAAGCAATTGAACCGCGCGCCCAGTGCTTCCATGTGGAAGCCGGGCAGATCCACGCGGTGAAAGATTAAGTGAGCCTTAACCGGCGTGAAATGGAGTGCACATGAGCGAACAGGACACACCTGAGACCCAACCGACCTCATCGACAAAAGACGTCGCCGATGCTGAATACGGTGCGGATTCCATTAAAGTCCTGAAGGGCCTTGATGCAGTGCGTAAACGGCCCGGCATGTATATTGGCGATACGGATGACGGTTCAGGCCTGCACCACATGGTCTACGAAGTTGTCGATAATGCAATCGATGAAGCTTTGGCGGGCCACTGTGATGCGGTGGAAGTTGTTTTGAACGCGAACGGATCGGTTTCGGTAACCGATAATGGGCGCGGCATTCCAACAGCCATCCACTCAGAAGAAGGCATTTCAGCAGCTGAAGTGATCATGACGCAGCTCCACGCGGGCGGCAAGTTCGACCAAAACTCCTACAAAGTATCGGGCGGTTTGCACGGTGTGGGTGTGTCGGTTGTGAATGCGCTGTCGGACTGGTTAGAGCTGCGCATTTGGCGCGATGGTAAAGAGCATGTTGTGCGCTTTGAATACGGCAACACCGCCGAGGCATTGAAAGTGGTGGGAGAGGCAGACGGCCGCAAAGGCACGATGGTGACGTTCCACCCCAGTGCTGAAATATTTGCCATTACAGCATTTGATTTCAAGACCCTAGAACACCGTTTGCGTGAGCTCGCGTTTTTGAATTCCGGCGTGAAAATTATTCTGACCGACGCGCGTCACGTTGAAGTGAATACGACCGAGTTGATGTATGAAGGTGGCTTGGAAGCCTTTGTCCGTTTTCTCGACCGCACCAAAACACCTCAATTGCCTGACCCTGTCATCATTGATACAGAACGGGAAGACAGCGGCATCAGAGTTGAAGTTGCCATGTGGTGGAACGACAGTTACCACGAAAATGTTTTGTGTTTTACCAACAATATCCCTCAACGTGATGGCGGAACTCACTTAGCTGGCTTCCGCGCTGCGTTGACCCGTGTGGTCAACAGCTATGCAGCCTCTTCAGGTATTGCCAAGCGCGAGAAGGTCAACATAACCGGCGATGATGCGCGTGAAGGTTTGACATGTGTTTTGTCGGTTAAAGTTCCTGATCCAAAATTCTCTAGCCAAACCAAAGACAAGCTTGTGTCCTCAGAGGTGAGAACCGTTGTGGAAAGCATCGTCAACGAGCAACTAAGCAGCTGGTTTGAAGAACACCCTAGCGAAGCCAAAGCCATTGTAGGCAAGGTAGTGGAAGCCGCCGCTGCCCGCGAAGCCGCGCGTAAAGCCCGGGAGCTGACACGTCGTAAAGGCGCATTGGACATTGCCAGCTTGCCGGGGAAATTGGCCGATTGCCAAGAACGCGATCCTGCAAAATCCGAACTCTTCCTAGTGGAAGGGGACAGCGCGGGGGGCTCTGCAAAACAGGGCCGTGACCGCTCAACGCAAGCCGTTCTTCCATTGCGAGGTAAAATCCTCAACGTAGAGCGCGCGCGTTTCGACAAAATGCTGTCTTCCAATGAGATCGGTACACTGATCACTGCGATGGGCACCGGCATTGGCCGAGAGGATTTTAATATTGAAAAATTGCGCTACCACAAAATCATCATCATGACAGATGCCGACGTGGATGGCGCGCACATCCGAACCTTGTTGCTAACGTTCTTCTACCGCCAGATGCCTGAGGTGATTGAAAGGGGGTATCTCTATATCGCTCAACCTCCTTTGTACAAAGTGCGGCGCGGGCAATCTGAAACCTATCTAAAAGATCAGCAAGCACTTGATGATTTTCTGGTGGAAGCTGGGCTGGAAGATGCCGTTCTGACCTTGAACGATGGCACCCAGCGTGCGGGCGAAGATCTACGCGCAATCGTTGAGCAGGCACGCGAAGTCTCCGCGCTGCTAAACGGATTGCCAAGTAACTACCCTCATGTCGCAATCGAGCAGGCCGCTATTGCCGGGGCTCTGAATACCGAAACGCATCAAACGTCGGAGAAGGCGCAAGCCGCTGCTGACTATATTGCCCATCGTCTCGATACGCTTTCGGATGAAACAGAATTGGGATGGACAGGGGAGCCAACTGTAGATGGGGGCTTGAGTTTTGCCCGCGTCATTCGCGGCGTGGGAGAGGACATTCTCATTGATGGCCCCCTCATCGCCAGTGCGGATGCAATTGCTCTCAATCGTTTCTACGATGCGCTGCAAGAAGTATATGCAAAAGCTGCAACACTCCGCCGCAAAGATGTGACGACGGCCATTCGTTCTCCGTCTCAACTGCTCAAAGCTGTCATGGCCGCAGGTTCGAAAGGCCTCTCCATGCAACGCTATAAAGGATTGGGTGAAATGAACCCTGAGCAGCTATGGGAAACAACTCTCGATAAAGAAATTCGTAGCTTGCTACAAGTCAGAGTGGGTCACTTGGATGAAGCCGATGATTTGTTTGTCAAATTGATGGGGGATGTGGTGGAGCCGCGCCGTGACTTCATTCGCGAGAACGCCCTCAGCGTTTCCAATTTGGATGTCTAGCTCACGCTGACCGCCAGTCTGGAATGACTGAAAGCCACAAAAACTCATGCCCGCTCGAAGGTTCTTCCTTTGGGCGGGCATTTTGTTTGACGCTCAATGGCGTTAGGTTTGCATCAGTAGGGCGTCTCCACCCTTTTGTAAAAGCTTCATTCTCGGGGCAAAATGACTATCTTTGCGCCCAGAATACAAATGACGGTCGAAATATGGCCCTCATTTGGCCTCGATTGCCCGTCATGACAGGGGCGAGGCATGTCACTTTCCATCTGACATTTGGACCTCATTAACCATCTGTTCATAACCTGCGCATGATCATGCAAGTAGGAAAGACGGGAAGCCTCAGTCGCGCTAAGCTGAGGTTTCTTCCAAGCGATTTAGGCACTTAAAGACTATGGCCCCACGTAACGACCCTCCAGGATCGGGTAAACGTCCCGCTAATCCGCGCCGTGTGCATGGATTAGGAGACGTGCGTCTAGAAGGGTCGGCGCGTTCAGGCGAAAGTATTCGCATTGAAAGACGGCCTGCGCAAAACCCATCGGGAGACCAAGAGCCAGATTCATCCGTAAGCAGACGAGCAAGCTTGTCGCGTGAAGATGACTATACAATTCCCGCGTTGATCGCGGAGGGTATCTACCGGGTGGGCGTAGCTGCCTTTGCCGTTTGCATGTGGCTGTTGAATATGTTGAGAAATGTGCCGCGCCCCCATTTAACGTGGCAGCGCTCTGCTCAAACCTCAAAGCCATCGGAAAAGAAAACTTATGCGCCTGCGAGGCCCCCTCTTCTTTCCCGCAAACGGATGAAGAAAAAGGCCGCGACGCCAACCCATGCGACAGCTGACCGACCCCAACGCTCCACGCTCTATAAGATTGGATATTGGGGAGCAATTTCGTGCGTATGGATGGGCATATTGGCAGGCGGCACAGTGTTCTATTTGGCGCTGGGTCTACCCAATACAGATACTCTATGGGATGTGGACGGCAGCCCCGGTGTCACCTTTGCAGCCGCTGACGGAACAGTTTTGCTCAACCGGGGTGGTTTTGCGGGCTCCGCCATTCACCTCAATGAGTTACCTGAGTTTCTGCCTCAAGCCGTGATGGCCATTGAAGACCGTCGCTTCTATTCGCATTACGGCATCGACCCAAGAGGTCTTGCCCGCGCCATCTATACCAACATCAAAAGAGGAGCCTTCGTTCAAGGGGGCTCAACAATCACGCAGCAATTGGCCAAGAATGTTTTCCTCGCGCCAGAGCGCACCCTAACGCGCAAAGTGCGAGAGTTATTGCTGGCATTTTGGTTGGAAGCCCGCTTCACCAAAGAACAAATTCTCACTCTCTATTTGAACCGAGTGTATTTGGGCGCAGGCACTTACGGTGTTGAAGCTGCTTCGCAGCGGTACTTCTCCAAGTCGGCGCGTGATCTTAATGTGTCGGAGGCGGCAATGTTGGCAGGGCTTTTGAAAGCCCCGTCGCGCTATGCCCCGACCCGCGATTTGCAATTATCTCAAGACCGCGCCTCCACCGTATTAGCCTCAATGGTTCAGGCAGGGTTTCTCTCTCAAGCCGATGGTCAAACTGCTTATGATCATCCCGCAACTCTCAAAGGGTTTGGCGGCAGTGGCTCGGTGAACTATGTCGCCGATTACGTTTCCGATGGTCTTGAAAGTTACACCGGTAATCCGCGCGCCAGCTTGCGTGTGATGACGACCATCGACACAAATATGCAAAAGACGGCGGAGAAAGTAATTGAACAGGCGTTAGCGCGCGACGGCACAAAGCTTAACGTATCCCAAGTGGCTTTGGTGGCCATGACCCCCGACGGTGCGATCCGCGCCATGATCGGGGGACGGTCCTATCGTCAAAGCCAATTCAACCGTGCGGTGCAAGCCAAGCGTCAACCCGGTTCAGCATTCAAACCCATAGTGTTCCTAACGGCTTTGGAAGATGGCCTGTCACCAGATTCATTACGTGTCGACACGCCGGTAACCGTGGATGGCTGGACGCCGAAAAATTATTCCAAAACCCACAAGGGCATCATGACCGTACGCGATGCCTTGTCCAAATCGATCAATACAATTGCAGTGCAAATTTCTGAAGAAGTTGGCCGCGAGCGCGTCATCAAGTCGGCGCGGAAATTGGGGATCACTTCCCGCTTGCGCCCTCATCCCGCACTCGCGCTGGGCACTTTCGAAGTAAGCCTGCTGGAAATCACAGCCGCTTACGCAACCTTTGCCAATGGCGGGTTCGGCGTCTTGCCCCATGTCATCGATAAAGTTGAAACCAGCGCGGGCTCAAAACTCTATCAACGCCAAGGCTCCGGGCCGGGTCGCGTCATCTCCCAACGGGCATTGGGCGGCATGAATAACATGCTGATGGAAACCGTGCGCACAGGCACGGGACGCAGAGCCAGCTTAGGCAATCGACCCGCCGCCGGTAAGACGGGAACCAGCCAAGGGTTCCGCGATGCGTGGTACATCGGTTACACAGCCGACCTCGTCGTCGGCGTTTGGGTTGGCAATGATGATGGCAGCTCAATGAACAAGGTTACAGGCGGCGGCTTGCCCGCAGCGATTTGGAAAGATTTTATGTCGCGTACCCAGCACGGTGTGCAGATAAGTGCGCTCCCCGGGCGCTATGAAGTCCCCGCCTATGCGACGGGGTCCGTGACGGGAGCAACAGGTAACACGGCCACAAATGGAGATCAGGGGTTCCGTACACGCGAAGAGCGCCGTGCTTGGAGACCGAAGCAAAGCCACGAACGACGCAGCTTTTTTGATCGTCTCTTTGATTTCTAAAAATCGAAATTAGCCATAGCGGTGCAAGGAAGGCCCTTGTTCTTCTAACCACTTTACCGCAGGCCGGTAATTGGGATAGAGCGTGGCCACGCATTTCCAAAAACTTTTGGAATGATCCATGTGCACCAAATGCGCAACCTCATGCGCCGCAACATAATCCAACACGTCAGGCGGCGTCAAAATAAGGCGCCATGAAAATGACAGCGTCCGGCTTTGGGAGCAAGATCCCCAGCGGCTGGATTGATCTCGAATGGTGATGCGTGCAGGGCGCACGTCGAGCGCGGAGGCATGCTGCGCCACCCGCAAACTGAGTTCTTGTTTAGCTTGGGCCCGCAACCAATCGGTCAGCCGTCGCTCTAAAAAATTGGGATCGCCGGGCACCAGAATTTCAGGTAGGCCGCCCTCATCCGTTGGGGGACCCACGTGAATGACACCGCGCTTTTGGTCGACGTGGCGTATGGTATGTGCGCGACCTTGAAAGGGAATTTCAGCGCCCTCGCAAAAACCAACCGTAGAGGGAATTTCGGCCAAGCGCTCACCGATCCATTTAGAATGAGATTGTGCAAAGGCCATGGCTTGTTTGTGGGAGCCGCGCTTTGGGGCCGTAATACACACTTCCCCGCGCGTGAGATCCACTTTCAAAATATATCGGCGGGCACGAGCGTGATGGCGGATTTTCACAGGCACCGGGCGTCCGTCAATATCAATGATATTGCTCAACAAAGCACGGGTGCGTGACGTGAGGGCCATAGAAGCTCAATTTGGTAGAAGTACGACGCAAACCATTCACGCCTGCACTAATTTAACAGCAGGGCGGGAAGGTCGTAAAGGCACCATGTGAGGCTGTTTAGTCGTGTTGGTTATGAGAGCGAATGAAAGCATTCACCCGGGGAGCGACTGATTGTTCCCACTTAGCCCCGTTGAAGACGCCGTAGTGTCCCACACCTTCTTGCTCATAATGAGCGCGGTGCGTTTCTGGAATATTGGAACAGAGCACATGGGCGGCCATGGTTTGGCCAATGCCTGAGACATCATCCTTTTCACCTTCAACGGTCATAAGGGCCGTTTTGTCGATGGCTGTCAGATCAACCAACCGGTCGCGGTGATGAAAAATGCCAAGCGGCAAATGATGTTCCACAAAGACCCGGCGGATCGTTTGCAAATAATACTCGGCAGGAAGGTCCATGACCGCAAGATATTCGTCATAAAAGGCGCGGTGCTTGTCAGCGCTATCGCCGTCGCCTTCGACCAAGTGGCTGAAGAAATCCCATTGGGCGCTCACATGCTTGTCGAGGTTCATCGACATAAAGCCGGAGAGCTGCAAGAAACCAGGATAAACGCGACGGGTAAAGCCGGGGTTGGGCAAGGGCACTTCCATCACCACATTTTCTTCAAACCAATCATAGCCATTGTTGGTTGCAAACTTATTCACTTCAGTTTCGTTGAGCCGGGTATCAATTGGCCCGCCCATAAGCGTCATGGAGAGCGGGGCGAAGTCCGCCTTATCTTCATTCATCAACGCCGTTGCCGCCAGAACCGGAACTGAGGGTTGGCATACCGCTAGGATATGAACATTCGGGCCTAACAGTTCGCACAGCTCGATGATGTAATCGATGTAATCATCAAGGTCGAAAGAGCCCTGATTGACTGGCACGGAGCGGGCGTCGGCCCAATCGGTAATATAAATATCATTGTGGGGCAGCAAAGTTTCCACCGTGCCACGCAACAAAGTGGCGTAGTGGCCAGACATGGGCGCCACAATCAGAAGTTTAGGGTCGTCGGGGTTGGAAACGGCACGCTCAAAATGAAGCAGTTCGCAGAAGTTTTTCTCCCAAACCACGCGCTCAAGGACGGGCACTTCTTTGCCATCAATAAAAGTGTGATCCAGATTGAACGCAGGCTTGCCATAGCGCCGGGTTGCCCCCTCAAAAACATCAAGAGAGGCGGCAATCGCCTTGCCAAAGGGGGTCTGTGCAAATTCATTTTCAGGATCTTTGAGAGCCGCCGCACCAATTTCTGCAGCCAAACGCATAGGCGCAAGGGCAGCGTGATTCCACTCATAAAATTGGTAAAGCATGGCCGGTCCTCATACTCACTGCTTTTGTGCAGTGCACCATGAACCTAATGTGGCAAAGTAATTCCGGCAAGAACTTTAAATATAGCCGCCAATGGGAGTGCCATGTGCCCTATTGAACCAATTCTTTCAAAGACTTAGCCATTGCCTCGGGAGAGGTTGCGCCCCCGTAATGTTTCAAAAAGGCCCCTTCAGGACCCATCAAATAGACAACGGCGGAGTGATCCATCGTATATTCAGCTGCCGAAGAAGGGTCCTCCACCCGCTTGTAATAGACCCGGAAGGCCTTTGCGACTTTAGCAATTTGCTCAGGGGACCCGGTAAGACCAACGAAGCTTGGGTGAAAATGGGCGACATATTGCGCCATTGCCTCGGGCGTATCGCGTTCTGGATCGACGGTCACAAAAATCGGCTGAATTTTATCAGCCGTCGGCCCAAGTTCCTCCAGCGCGCTGGTGATAACTTGTAGTTCAGTGGGGCACACATCGGGGCAAAAGGTGAAGCCGAAAAACATCAGCATGTATTTGCCAGAAAAATCCGCATTTGTGACTGTTTTGCCCGTGTGGCTGACCAGTTCAAAAGGCCCGCCGACCCTCGGCTTGCCCGAACTCACCACTTTAGAGGTGGCGCCATTGTCACCAACTTGACCATCGGATTTGCTCATCAATGCGACAATAGCGATGCTTAAAACCGAAGCGACGACCAGAAACGCGAGTGCGAGGCCAAAGCGTGTGCCTTTGTTCATGTTGCTTATCCTATTGTAGCGGTGGTTGCGGCAGAAAACCCGCAAGCTACCTCTTGAGCTATGGGTACGTTCTCCTATAAATAGAGGGGCGCAACGGATTTGACCAGTCGCTCACGTAAAAGAGAGTGTTGGCATATCGCCGCATAACCTATGCTAGCGAATTGAGATCACGGATTGAATTCTCGTCACCAATACGGACGGGAAGGCAGACCCACTATTGTAACGGTCGTAAATGCCTTTAAGGCAATTGGATGAGGAATAGAATAATGCAGGTGAAGGCTCTTTTGATCGGTTTAGTAATGATCCTAGGGACGAGCTCTGCATGGGCCATCAAGCCCGTAGACGTCTATGCCCCCGACAATGATTTGGTGAATGCCATCCGGGCCGGTGACGTAAAGTTGGCTGAGATAATTTTGCAACGCGACACCACGCCCAATCTGCGCAGCAAAGAAGGCACGCCCGCGTTGATGACGGCTATTTTGCACCGCGAACCCGCAATCGTCAGGCTGATCCTAGAGGCAGGCGCTTCAGTGGACCTGAAAGACCGCGACGGCGAAACAGCCTTATGCATGGTGGCCAAGGATGGTGACATAGAGCTGGTGCAATTGTTGCTCTCCAAAGAAGCTGATCCAGATCGCCTCTGCTCTGACCGGGATTCTCCTCTTCTGGCAGCGACCCGCGAGGGCAACCTTGAAGTGGTCCGTTTATTGTTGAAATTCGATGTTGATTATGACGCGACAGATCTAACAGGCCGCACTGCTTTGATGCTGGCTCAGCGTCACCGTCGCCAGAAAATTGCTGATCTGCTGATCGCCGCCGGGGCGCAATAATTATAAGCATCGGGTTACGAGAGCCTGAGCACTAGACAAGCCGCCATTCGCCCCTATCTTTAAGGGATGGTCAAAGACACAAAAAGCGATAGCGCATCTAATGAACCGTCACGGGCGACGCCTCAATCTAAAGAGGTGCCGTGGCATCATTTGCCCGATGGCCGGTTTAGAAATCCCAAAGGCAGTCCCGACAGAGGCGGCAGGCGCTTGCGAGATGCGCTGCCCTTCTTTGCCGATATGTTCCGGCGCAGTTTTGAAAAGATAGCCGTTCCTGCAAGCCACTTGGTTGAGCGCGAGCAAGCCATCAAGGATTTAGCGTCTGCGCGCGATACGAAGCTTGCGCATATAACGTGGCTTGGCCATGCCTCTTTTTTGTTTCAGCAAGGCGGCTATACGGTTCTCACCGATCCCTATTTGACCACCTATGCAGGCCCGGCCGGATTAGGCCCCAAGCGGTTTGTCAAAAGCGGTATTCCCATTCGCGATCTGCCCCCCATTGACGTGCTGGTGGTCAGTCACAATCATTATGATCACCTTGACGAGCGCGCCCTTGCCAGATTGCAAGGCAAAGACACCATGCTGGTGATTGTGCCTTTAAAACTGGGTTCCTTTTTTACTGAACGTGGCTTTACCAATGTCATTGAATTAGATTGGTATGAGCATCACGACTTGCCCGCCAAACCGTCCGATCCTTCTGGCGAGGGCTTGCGAGTGACAGCTCTGCCCGTGGTGCATTGGTCGCGCCGGGTGGGCTTTGACACCAATACAACACTGTGGGCAGGCTTCGGTTTCAAAAGCGCAGACCACAACCTCTTTTTTGGCGGCGATAGCGGCTACGGGGAGGTGTTCTCAGAAATTGGCAAAACCTACGGGCCGTTCGATACCGCCCTCATTGGCATTGGCGCCTACGATCCGCGCCCCATGATGTATGCCTCTCACGCAACACCAGAAGAGGCGGTACAAATCGGGCAGGACATACGCGCGCGCCGCTTAGTCGGCATGCATTGGGGAACAGTTGTGCTCACCAGCGAGCCGCCCTTTGAACCGCCAGAGCGCTTTTTGGCAGCGGGTAAGGCCCAAGGGCTTGACCCTGAAAACCTGTGGATCATGAAAATTGGAGAAACACGTCCCCTGAATGGCACATGGCCTTCTAATTCGATATAGTCAGGCACGCTAGAGTGCACCCACCCCGCTGGCAGATCTTTCAAAGGACAGCCACGCGGCCTGACGTATTGAGATGCCCATGTCGCTAAATTCGATGCCTGTTGCAGGTCACACCGCCACCGGACTGTCCAATTCGCCGCTGTGGGGCGTGCGTTTGCAAACTCAAGTTTTACTAAGATGGATGGCGGTGATCGGGCAACTCATTGCCGTGATCTTGGTCGACACAATTCTGGATTATCCAGTGCCCTTGGGCCTGTGCTTTGCCGCTATTTCCGCCTCGGCTTGGCTCAATGTCATTTTAACCATTCGGTACCGAGCCACCATCCGATTGCCGGAAAATCAAGCCGCGATGTATTTTGGTTATGACCTTTTGCAGCTCGCCGTCTTGCTCTACCTCACAGGCGGTTTGCAGAACCCCTTTGCCCTTTTGTTCTTGGTGCCGGTGACAATTTCAGCCACCAGTCTGACCCTGCGCTCCACCATTATCCTCTGGGCAGTTGCCGCCATCGCCGTCACTGTTCTTGCCTTCTATCACGAGCCATTGCCGTGGGCGATTGGCGGGGAGTTTCAAACCCCTCTTATTTATACAATGGGAATGTGGGCGTCGCTGGAACTCGGGCTGGGGTTCATGGCCGGTTATGCCTGGCGGATTGCACAAGAGAGCCGGCGCATGTCTGATGCGTTGACGGCGACGCAATTGGTGTTGGGCCGCGAGCAACGCTTGTCTGCGTTGGACGGATTGGCCGCGGCTGCCGCCCATGAGCTTGGCACGCCGCTTGGCACCATTGCGTTGGTGAGCAAGGAGCTGCAACGCGAATTTGACGACGACAGTCCTTGGCAAGAAGATTTAAAATTACTGCGGTCCCAAGCAGACCGGTGCAAGGAAATTCTCTCGCGGCTGACGTTCCAGCCCGAAGAAGGCGATGCCCATTTTGCACAAATCCCCCTCTCCGCACTTTTAGATGAAGTGGTGACGCCTTACCGAGGCGGGGAAGTGAAATTCGAAATTGAACTGACGGCCCAAGAAGAAAGTTCAGAGCCGGTGTTTGTGCGCCAGCCAGAAATTCTCTACGGCCTCAACAATATTGTCGAAAACGCGACTGACTTTGCCCGCACCACGGTGCGCCTCTCCGCGACATATACAGAAACGATGTTGCAAGTTTCCATCATCGATGATGGGGCGGGTTTTCCCCCCGATGTAATCGACAAATTGGGCGAGCCTTATCTCACTACACGGCCCCGCCAGCAAAAACATCTCGCTGCCACAGATGGGGATGATTTGCACGAAGGCATGGGGCTGGGCTTCTTCATCGCCAAGACATTCATCGAACGCAGCGGGGGCACCTTAAACATGGCCAACCGCCACGACGGAGAAACCGGCGCTGTTGTAACGGTGACATGGCCCCGCACTGTGATCGAGGCGGCTCACTAGGGGTGAGACATATGGACTTAGGGCAAGCCTTCTGCGTTGCTTTAGGACGGTTGAGGGAGTAGCACTTTGAAAAGTGCTCACAAGCGGGTACATTAGGGACAAGGCCTTGGTCGGCTATCGCCTTAGGGCGGGGAATATCTTTGATCGCCTCTTCCAAAGAGCGAGAAATGAAGAAAGGGCACTTATGACCAGCATCAACGATGAAGACACGCCGGTAAACATTCCGCAGGATCGCTCACTCCTTTTGGTGGACGATGATGTGCCTTTTCTCAATCGATTGCAGCGCGCCATGCAATCGCGCGGCTTTGAAGTGCTCACCGCCAGTTCTGTTGAAGACGGCATCACGCTGGCTGAAAATGAACGGCCCGCTTTCGCCGTGGTGGACCTGCGCTTAGAAGATGGCAACGGCCTTGAAGTCGTTGCCGCAGTACACGAAGCCCGCCCGGAAGCCCGCGCAATTGTGCTGACCGGCTACGGCAATATCGCGACCGCCGTCACGGCTGTAAAATTAGGCGCGGTGGATTATTTGGCTAAACCAGCCGATGCCGACGATGTGGAAGCAGCCCTTCTGGCCAAATCTGGCGAAAAAGCTGATCCGCCTGAAAACCCAATGTCGGCTGACCGGGTGCGTTGGGAACATATTCAGCGTGTTTATGAGCTGTGTGATCGCAATGTGTCTGAAACCGCGCGTCGCTTAAACATGCACCGCCGGACCCTTCAGCGCATTCTGGCCAAGCGAGCGCCCAAATAGGCAGAAGTTGACGTCAATCCGCAATTGAGGTGTCGCGAGTGAAACTTTTCGAGCGCGTTATACTGCGACTAAGTTTGCTCATATGCCCGACCTCCGCAGTTGCAGAAGTGTGCGATAAGGTTTCGCCTGATTGGAAACTTGCGTCAGCCCCTGTCGGCCATTTGGAATTGCTGTTCAACGCAACGGTGAGCCCGTTCGGCATTCTGCTTCTGGCGCTGATTGTTTTTGGTGCAATGTTCCAGAAAACATGGAGCTCACTGCTGGCGTCAGTAGTTTCAACCCTCTATGCCTATGTAATATGGTTGGAATGGGCAGAGCCTGGCGGCGTTTATTCTCTTTCGATCTCGGAGGGGTGCCGCGCCTCCCCTGTGGTATTGCTCAGCACTTTATGCCTTGTTGCCATTGGCTTCTTGGGTGTTGCTATCAAGCGCTATCTGGCCCGGTGAGCCTTTCTTATAAATCAGGGTCAATCAATCGATGGGCTCGTCGAGCTGCCGCGCGGGCAAAGTGAAGCGTAACCGCTTTGCGCCGTGAGGCTGTGAGCTTTTCGAGCGACCCTTCACACATCACCTCAGCACCGTACCGGTCGGCAATGATCAGGCCGACATTTTCGGGTAAGACGCCTCGTGGAAAGTCGATATCGACGGCGAAATAAAACCGATCACAAAAGGGAAGATATTCCTCCCATTTATGATCCGCCTGAAAGTCAGCCAGGTTTGATTTGATTTCCACGATCACAATCTCCCCCCTTTTGTTTAACCCAGCCACATCAACCCGGCGTCCGGTTTTGAGCGGCAACTCCGTCAGCGGTGAATACCCCATATTTAGCAGATGTCGGCAAACTCCGCGTTGAATGGCGGCTGCGCGGGGAGACTGGCGCCCATCGACGATGACCAGAGGGTCTTCAAAGGCCTCTTCTTGATCTTTAGGGCGGCTCATAGAGTGATGCCAGCTTGGCGGGCACAATGGTCAACCAGACCGCGCACTCTTTGTTCATCGCGAATGGTGCCCCCCGCATGCAAAGCCATGCCCGTGAGCGCGTTCACTGTGGCGGCCAAATAATAGAGGTCCCAGTTGATTTTTGTGCCGGAGGCAATTTGATATCCTAAAACCACCGCATCACGCAGATCAGGGAAGAGTTCAAAATGTTTGAGGTCTGTTTCACGCGGTCCCATGCCGCATTCCGCCCAATCAAAAAGACCCAATTCACCCGAGTCTCGGCGGCAAATATTCTCCGTATGAATATCCCCATGCGTCAGCACAGGCTCAATATCTTGGCACTGACGTTCAATTTCACTACGTAGGGAGTGAATAAGGCGTATTTCGTCGGGACGGCCCAACCGGGCATCTAATTCATCCAAAGTGCGCAAAAGCGGGTTTTTGAGGGTTAGCAGCGAACTGTCATCCGGTATCTGGAGAGAGTGGCAATGCGCAAGGCAGGCCCCAATTTCTTCGCCCAATTGTTGGCGTCCCCCTCGAACGCTTTGCTCGCGGTGGAGGGTTTTAGCACCCAGATGGCTCATCCGGATCCAGCCTTGGAGCGGGGCAGACCAAGCTGTTGCCCCAAGCGAGAGCTCCCCGGCGCCGAGAAATTCGGGAATATCAAAGCCCTTTATCGGCAAGGAACTTAGCTTTTCGAGCACATGACGTTCGCGTGCCCATTTTGATTGGCCGCTGCCCAATCCGCCTTGTTTGCGAATGGTCTTAAGCAGGGTGCCGTCGCCCAAATCATAGACGCAGCCCCACACCCCTTCACCCAATTTGGGCCAATCGGGGGCAGGGAGGTTGATGTTTTGCTCGGTGAGAGCGTCAAAGAGGGTTTGTTCTTGAGAGTCAATAAGCATGCGTCACTCTAAAGGCGTGACGGGCATGGGATAAAGCACAAAGGCAGTCCAGCGGCCGGTCTTTGGGGCGAATCGCAGGGGTGCACAATGTTTCTGTTCTCATTTAGGCACCTATTCAGTTTAAACGCATGGGAATCCACCAATGCCCATTACAATTGGCCAAAATCTATGCTATCGACCACTTACGACGGTGTTTCCTCCGCTCTGCTTTGTTGAGTGGATGGGGGATTGTCGGTTCCGGTGGAATTCAGCTTAGAGAAAACCAAAAAATTAACCAAGCTGGGTTAAAGAATAAAATAACAACCGACACACAACGTGTTGGCCACCAGAAGATGGGATGAATAGGGAGGGGGCGTTCAGCTTTGACCAGTGGGATGGTTTGTTGAACGACACGCTAATTTGCAAACGCCAATAGCACACCCTTTTTGTCTTGTGAGGCATGGCAACTGCCAGCTATCGAGAGATGTATGTCTTTAGATGTTGTTGGAACCATGCATAGCGTTAGGTCACTGGGTTGTCTGCTGAATAGACAACTAGGAAACGGGATAGGTCCATGGTTAAGTTATTGGAAACCCTAGTCTTCAAGCTTCGTCCGCTTATTTTAGCTGGGCTTTTTGCATTTACACTTTTTGCGGGTTATTTTGCATTCGGCTTGAAATTGGACGCTGGCTTTGACAAGCAGCTTCCGGCAGGGCACGAGTATATTCAAACATTCCAAGAGTATCGCGAGAAACTCTTCGGCTCCAACCGCATCATTGTGGTGATGGAAGCCAAAGAGGGAAGCATCTGGAATCAAGACTTTTTCTCAACATATAAAGATCTGACAGATGATATCTTCTTTCTGCCAGGCGTAGCGCGCCACACAGTGACATCACTGTGGACGCCAAACACACGGTATTTGGAAATCACAGAAGAAGGCATTAGTGCCGATGACGTGATCCCAGGTACGGTTACCGCCGACAGCATGGATACAGAAGATCTTGCTCGGATTGAAAACAATGTGGTGCGCGGTGGCTTTGTTGGCCGTCTTGTCGCATCTGATTTCACGGCAGCGATGATCACAGCTGAGCTTTTGGAGTACAATCCAAAGACTCAGGAGAAACTGGATTACTTCGATTTGGCAGCACAGTTGGAAAACAAACTGCGCACCAAATATGAAACCGAAGATGGCAGCTATCGCATTCGCATCATCGGTTTCGCGAAACTGATTGGTGATATTGCCGATGGCGCTGAGGATGTTGTTAAATTCTTTGCCCTCGCTTTTGTTCTCACCGTTTTGGCTGTGTATCTCTATGCACGTTCAGCGGCGCTAACTTTCTTACCGCTCTTCTGCTCTATAACCTCTGTGGTTTGGCAGTTCGGTCTGTTGTCCTGGTTGGGCTACGGTTTGGACCCATTGGCCATCTTGGTGCCTTTCTTGGTGTTTGCCATCGGGGTCTCGCATGGGGTGCAGCAGATCAATTTGATCACTGCCGAAATTGCGAGTGGGGCGTCACCTGACGAAGCAGCGCGGACTTCTTTCTCCGCATTGCTGATCCCAGGGTCTATGGCTTTGCTGACCGACTTAGTGGGCTTCGGCACATTGATCTTGATCCCAATTCAAATGATTCAAGAATTGGCGATTACAGCGTCTATCGGTGTGGCACTTAAAATCGTCACCAACTTGGTGATGCTGCCTTTGTTGGCTGGTTACTTCAAGTTTGATGAAGGCTTCGCCGGACGTGTTGCTAAAGCACGTGAATTCCGGATGAAAATCATGCGGTTCCTTGGTAAAGTTGCCAACCCGCGTGCAGCCGTTGTGACGTTCATTATCTCGGTTAGTTTGTTCGGCGTTGCCGTCTTCCAAAGCCAAGATCGTCACGTGGGTGCGCTTCACCCGGGTTCAGCTGAGTTGCGCCCTGAAGCACGCTACAATGAAGACTCCATGGTGATTGCAAGTAAATTTGCTCTGGGTCTGAACTTGTTGACCGTTGTGATTGAAACGCCAACTGAAGCCTGTATCAAATATCCATATATGCGCTACCTGAACCGGTTCTCACTGGCGATGGAAAATATCGATGGCGTATCTTTGGTGATTTCACTTCCATATGCCGCCAAGGCGTCCTCTTCCGGCTGGAACGAAGGCAACTTGAAATGGCGTGCTTTACCGCGTAACTCATTCGCGTTGGTACAAGCCGTGGGTCCGGTTGCACCGTCAACTGGTTTGCTGAACCAAAATTGTTCAGTACTGCCAATGATGATGTTCTTGGATGACTCAAAAGCGACAACGATTACCGCAGCGATCGAGGCGGTGGAAACTTATCGCGAAGAGAACCCAATGGAAGGCGTGACAATTCGATTGGCCTCGGGGAACATGGGCGTGCAAGCGGCTGTGAACCAAGAGATCGAAGAATCTGAATTGCCAATGATGCTGTGGGTTTATGTGGCCATTATCGGGTTGGTTATTTTGACCTACCGTGATTGGCGCGCAACGATTGCTTGTACAGTTCCGCTGACCTTTGCCACCTTCTTCGGCTATTGGTTCATGAAGGAACTGGAGATCGGTCTAACCGTGGCAACCTTGCCGGTGATGGTGTTGGCTGTTGGTTTGGGTGTGGACTATGCGTTCTACATTTACAACCGCATTCAGTTCCACTTGTCAGAAGGTCTCAACATCTCAGACTCTTACAAACAGACTTTGTTTGAAACGGGTATGGCTGTTGTGTTTACCGCTTTGACGATGGCTGTGGGCGTGTCCACTTGGACCTTCTCACCGCTTAAGTTCCAAGCGGACATGGGCTTGTTGCTCACCTTCATGTTTATGACAAACATGATTATGGCGATCACGACCTTGCCAGCGATTGCTGTTGTGTTGGAAATGATTTTCCCACGCCGCAAGCCAGTTAAGGCACCTGGAGCAATGGCTCACTAAGCTGTTGCCCTAAGGGTTGAACGAACACCGGATGAAAATCCAACGTTCTCACTAAAACGCCGCTCAGACGAAGTCTGGGCGGCGTTTTGGTTTTACATCGGCCTAAGAAGGGCCATACTGAGCCAAAGCAATTAGGAGGAGGAACTCACATGCTTGAGAGTATTTTGAAGGCCCTTAAAGAGCCAGCATCTGGGACAGGCACACGCAAAGAAGTAGCTGCTGCTGCATTGATGGTGGAAGCCGCACGGCTAGACCGTAGCTTCGATCCTGAAGAGCGCGCCATTATTGTTCGCTTGATTGGCGAGCACTTTAAGTTGGACCAAGCAGCTGCGACGGAGCTTGTCGCTTTGGCTGAGAAAACCCAGCGAGCAAATTACTCTGATTGGATCTTCATCAAAACAATTAATGAAGCTTTCGACGCAAGTGAGAAGCTGGCTTTGTTAGAAATGCTGTGGAAAGTCGCCTATGCGGATGGCTCTCTTCACAAGTTTGAAAAGCACTTGATCGATCACGTTGCTAAGGAGCTTGGTGTTTCCCAAGCCGACCTTGAGAGCGCACAAAAAGCTGCCAAAGGGTAATCCTGAAGCTGATATACGGGAAAAGGCCTGCGGGCCTTTTTTTGTACCCCCGTCACACATTAGAATTATTATAAACTACTTGACTTGCCAATCTCCTTTCTCTAGATTAGATTTATTCTAATGTATGAAGGGAGCTCATCATGTCTGATCCGACCAAGTCATCACAAAGCCCGACCCTCACCACGGCCTCTGGCTGTCCCGTAGCGCATAATCAAAATTCTTTGTCCGCAGGCCCCCGAGGCCCGTTGCTCATGGAAAATGTACATCTCCTTGAAAAGCTCGCGCACTTCAATCGGGAACGCCTTCCTGAGCGTGTGGTCCATGCCAAGGGTTCTGGCGCCTTCGGCACTTTCACTGTGACCAAAGATATCTCCAACATCACCCGCGCCAACTTCCTATCCGAAGTCGGCGTGAAGACAGATGTTCTCTTGAGATTTTCCACAGTTGCTGGTGAGCGCGGAGCAGCTGATGCCGAGCGAGACGTACGTGGTTTCGCGTTGAAGTTTTATACCCAAGAAGGCAATTGGGATCTGGTGGGCAACAATACGCCCGTGTTCTTCCTGCGCGACCCGTTGAAGTTTCCAGACTTCATCCACACCCAAAAGCGGGACCCAAAAACCAACCTCCGCAATCCGACGGCGATGTGGGACTACTGGTCTCAGTCGCCTGAAGCGCTACACCAAATGACGATCCTCTTTTCTGATCGAGGCTTGCCTGCATCCTATCGCAACATGAATGGCTATGGCTCCCACACTTACTCCTTCATCAATGACAAGAATGAGCGGGTATGGGTGAAGTTTCACTTCAAAACGGCACAAGGGATTAAATGCATCTCAGGTGAAGAGAGTGCGCGCCAAATCGGCGAGGACCGTGAGACCCATCAAGCTGACCTTTACAATTCAATTGCCGAAGGGGACTTCCCCAAGTGGGCCGTTAAGGTGCAGGTGATGAATGAAGTGCAAGCGCAAGCGGCTCCCTTCAATCCCTTCGACTTGACGAAAGTATGGCCTCATAAGGATTTCCCTCTCATCGAAATTGGTGAGCTGGAATTGAACCGTAACCCTGAGAACTATTTTGCTGATATTGAGCAGGCCGCGTTTTCTCCCGCCAGCACAGTGCCCGGTATTGGATTCTCTCCGGACAAAGTTTTGCAGGCTCGCCTCTTCGCTTATGCCGATGCGCAGCGCTACCGGTTAGGTGCAAACCACATGCAGATCCCGGCCAACCAACCGCGCTGCCCGGTAAACTCCTATCAACGTGATGGTGCAGTGCGGGTAGACGGGAATGGCGGCGGGTCGGTGAACTATGAACCCAATGGGTTTGGAGGTCCCGCCGAAGATCAAAGTTACGCCGAGCCACCGCTCCCACTCTACGGGGACGCCGCTCACTACGATCACCGCGAAGGTAATGATGACTATACGCAAGCAGGCCAGCTCTTTCGTTTGATGCCGAACGATGAACAGAACCGGTTGATGGAGACGATCGCAGGCGCCATGAGCAGCGTGCCCGAAGATATCCAGCGCCGTCAACTGGGGCATTTCAGCAAAGCCGATCCGTATTATGGGCAAGGCATCGCCAAACGCTTAGGTCTCAAAATCTAGACAAGAAAAACCCCCGCGTCAGTTCGTTATCAGCGCGGGGGTTCTAGTATTGAAATTAGCGTAGAGAGAAGCCAACAACAGCTTCCAGCTCATCCAGCGCTTGGGCTGCATTGAGAACTTTGATCGTCGTCATGCCAAGCGCGCGGGCAGGTTTCAGGTTGATACCCAAATCATCCAAATAAACCGTCTGAGATGTTTCCACTCCCAAAGCTTCACACGCCATTGTGTAGATTTTTGGATCTGGTTTGCGAATGCCAATCTTCGATGATTCAATGACATGATCAAACAAAGCCATGACTTCGCTCACCTTCGCCGCTTTTTCTTCACTGCGCGCCATGCCAGCACCTTTGCCAGCGGGCACATTATTGGTGATACAGCCGACTTTAAATTTGGCCTTACAGCGTTTGAGCGCCTCCACCATTTCTGGCCGAATGTCTCCAGCCAATAGGTCGATGACTTCTTGTCCGCGTACTTGGCCGCCAAGTAGGTCAGCTTCCACAGCAAACTTCTCGTCAAACTCAGCCGCACTAATTTCACTGCGCTCGAACAGAGCCCACGCATTGGTGTCAGGGTCTGTTGAGTTCACTTGACGGATGAAGTCATGTGGCAACTTTCGTTCTGCTTCAAACCGGTTAAAAGCCTCAAAAGGGCTGGACGTGAGTACGCCGCCAAAATCCCAGATCACTGCATCGACCATCATTTGTCCTGTCATATGTAATTGCGATGGCGCGACTTTACGCGAGCCGCGCTCTTGAGCCAAGGTTTAGCTTGTCCCGTCAAATGAACCCAAACAAAACAATGCCCGACTTCATGAAATGAAACCGGGCATTGAAAGTTTTGAGACTGTAATTCTTAGCGTCAGATCACCGTAGCTTTTTGACCAAGCAATCTTGTTTGGCCTTTTTCAAAGCAGAGCAAACTGAATTGGCAGCAGAGCTAGTGTCATAGGCACCAAAGCGGACACGGTAATAAGTCCCGCGCTCTCCAAGGTCTGCCTTCTCTAGGTTAAGCACTTCATTAGACAAAAGCGTTTTGTGTTTGGACTGAGTTTTAGCCCATCCCCGCTTTGCATCTTTCTCAGAGCGTACCGAGAACAGCTGGATCAAATATTGCCCCTTGTGGGCAATAGGTGCAGCTGTAGGCGTCTCAATTTTTGCGGTTTTTACGGGCGTAACGATTGGAGCCGCCACTTGTGCGACCGGCGCCTTAGCAGGTGTTGCTTTGGCAATGGTTTTGACAACCTCACCCTCATTAAACGTAACCGGTGCAACAGAGCTTGCAGGGCCCGTGGTCACAGGCTTTGTGACCTCAGTGATCTGCGTATTGGAGGGGCGAAGAACAAGCGCCTTCACCGCATCATCAATGGCAGGGTCGGTTGGTTCGATTTGAGCATCGACTTTACCGCGGGCAGCGTCCGTATAGGGCGTCAGTGTTTGGGTTGAAGTGCTATCGCCGTCCACACCTTTTGCCGCGCTATAGGTTGGCGTGGTGTCAGGGCCGCTGGAATTGGCCAGAGGAGCAACGCTGGTGCCAGACTTATCAGTCCCAAAGAAGTTCAAAGCCACAAGCACACCCACGACAATGGCCAAGAAACTACCAATGTAAGCAATTTTGTTTGAAGACTTTTTCTCCGGACCAGGCTCCATTACAATTTCTGGCTCAGGACGCACGGGGTCCTGCTCTTCTGTCGGTTCTTGAGCCGGTTGCATGCCATTTGGCGTTGCGGCAAAAATCGGGTCGGCAGGTTGTTCTGCCTGAGGCTTTTCAGCCGGCTTAGGCTCTACAGAAGTAGCAGAGCCAGATGCACTAGACCCACCAACAGCGTCTGCGGGTTCCGCAGGAGCTGTTGGTTCGGTTTGATTTGTGTCTGGCACGGCAACCGGAGTTGCATCCCCCTTGCGAACAAGGAGTTGCGAGGTAAGTGAAGCTGGCTTTTTCGTCATATCTTTCAGGCAGCGCCCATCATCGGTCCCGTGCTCAGCAAGGGAGAGGTAGACTCACCCACTAACCGATGCTTTAGGAACGACCAGAGTTCTGTAATTTCTTTTGGCGACTTTGATTTCCCGCCCAGCTCCATAACGGTTCGACCGTCAATCATGCTGGAAGCGAAATCGATGCGCTGATGAATAATGGTAGGAGCAACGGCACCATGGTGTGACAGCGCGATGGCTGCCTCCGCGGTGATGCGCGCCCGTGGGCTTGCTGCATTGATAATGAAGACAAGCGGTTTGTCTAGGCGTTCGCAGATTTGCACAGTGGCACCTGCAGCGCGTAAATCATGTGGGCTTGGGCGTGTCGGGATCACAACCAAATCTGATTGTTCAATCACCCTCCCAATGGTGGCTGTAATCGCAGGCGGTGTATCGATCACCACCAGTTTGATGCCAGCCTCTTTGAGGTTCTGTAGGTCATGGGCAAGGCCCATTTCACTCACTCTAGCGAACAGCGGAGCTTCTGCTTCCCGCGCGTTCCACCATTGTGAAAGGCTACCCTGTGGGTCCGTATCAATAAGAGCGACCGGACCAGCCCCTCGGCGTTCCGCTTCTACGGCTATGTGCCCGGCTAACGTCGTTTTACCGGATCCCCCCTTCTGGGAGGCAAAGGCGATCACGTGCATTAAAACGCGTCCCTATCTGAAGGCGGGTGGCTTATGCAGATTGTGCATAATAACGGTGTTTCAAAGCGTTCCCGCTTTTGCTCTGATTGCCGAACAGGAAATCCACAATAGTTGCGAATCACTCCTGCCCGGTCAGACTAGCCATTGGCTTTTAGCTTCTCAACCGGTAGCAACGGGTTAAAGCGGCCTAGAGCAAAAAAAGTTAACGTCTGTGACACACTTATTATAAGAGTGCCCATTCTTTCGTCACTTGGACCATTGTGTGGGTCAATTTGGCCACATCTTCAGTACCTATAACTAAAGGAGGGGTTGTGTAGATGATGTTGCCAAAGGGACGGATCCAAACCCCTTCTTCGATAAACCGGCGTTTGAGAAATTCCACATCTTTCAAATGGGTAACTTCAATAACACCAATCGCACCGCGCACCCGCACATCTGTGACGCCGTCGATATCCCGCGCGGGGGACAAGCCTGCTTCGAGTTGAGTGGCCAGGGCTTGAGCCTGTTCAATACGTGGTTCAGTTTCAAACAAGTCCAATGATGCATTGGCAGCAGCACAGGCCAACGGATTGCCGGTGTAGGTTGGGCCATGCATCAAAGCATTGTCGCCGCTGTCCCCTAAGAACGCATCAAACACTTTGCGTGTTGCAATGGTTGCCGCAAGCGCCATCGTGCCCCCGGTCAAAGCTTTTGAGAGCGTCACAATGTCGGGCACAATATCGGCTTGCTCGCTCGCCCATAGGGTGCCGGTACGGCCAAAGCCTGTAAAAATTTCATCGACAATAAACAACACGCCGTGCTTGTCGCACAGCTTACGCATTGTTTTAAGCGTCTCAGGGCAATGGAACTTCATGCCGGCAGCCCCTTGAACCAAAGGCTCCGTCAGGACAGCAGCAGTCTCATGTGCATGTGCGCCCAAGAAAGCATCAAAGGCAGCGGTGCTCTCTTCATCTATGGGAAGATCTGTGAGGAGTTGAACGGGCAGCGCACCTGCAAAGAGAGAGTGCATTCCCTCTTCAGGGTCACATACCGCCATCGCCCCCATCGTATCTCCGTGGTAAGAGCCACGAAAACTCATCATCCGGGTTTTGCCGCGCACCCCTTGATTGATCCAATATTGCATTGCCATTTTCATGGCGATCTCTACGGAGACCGAGCCAGATTCAGAAAAGAAAACATGCCCTAGATCGCCCGGCAATTTATCAGCCAACCGTTTAGCCAATCGAAAGCCGGGTTCATGCGAAAACCCCCCAAGCATAATGTGGGGCATGGCTTCGAGCTGCTTGATCACAGCTTCGCGAATGTGGGGATGGTTGTATCCATGGGCTGCGGTCCACCACGAGGAAACGCCGTCAATCAATTCGCGGCCATCCGCCAAGGTGATCCGCACCCCATTGGTTGAAACAGCCGGGATACTCATCGGCGTCGTTTGCATCTGCGTGTAAGGCAGCCACACATGCTCAGCCCCTTGGGCAAGCCACGCAGGCACATCTTTGATCAACGGGTTTTGAGGAGGGATGGACATGAGGCACTCCATTTAGAAGGGGGCGTTATAAAGTAAAAGAAACGCGCGTCCGGTAAGACGCGCGTTCCAAATTAACCGGCAGAATAGTTCTGCGTTATGAGGTCAAATTTCAGAAGGACACGCATGGGCAGGCATTGGCTCTAGGCCCAATTTGTCAAACATCTGATTGTCTTTATCCAGCTCAGGATTTTTCGTGGTCAACAACTCTTCACCAATGAAGATGGAGTTGGCACCCGCGAAGAAACACAAGGCCTGTGTTTCTTCTGACATGGCTTCGCGACCAGCCGAAAGTCGCACAACAGATTTTGGCATCAAGATACGCGCAACGGCAATCGTGCGCACAAAATCGATGGGATCAATGGGCTTTGAATCGCCAAGCGGCGTATTCTCAATTTGCACCAGCATGTTGATTGGAACGCTTTGTGGCTGCGGGTCCAAAGTCGAAAGTGTTTTGAGCATACCGACGCGGTCGCTCTCTTCTTCACCCATGCCAACGATACCACCAGAGCACACGTTGATGCCGGCATCTTGAACCAGAGAGATCGTGTTGAGGCGATCTGCATAGGTCCGCGTTGTGATGATCTCTTTATAATATTCTTCAGACGTGTCGACGTTGTGATTGTAATAATCCAGCCCGGCGGCCTTCAGCTTCAAAGTTTGTTCTTCCGACAACATGCCCAAGGTCATGCATGTTTCCATGCCCAAGTCTTTGACCCCTTCAACCATGGCAACCACTTTATCCATGTCGCGCGCTTTAGGGTTACGCCAGGCAGCGCCCATGCAATAGCGAGAGGCGCCAGCAGCTTTGGCACGCTTGGCTCCCTCAATCACTTTACGCACTTCCATCAATTTTGAAGCGGGCAGGCCCGTTTCAAACTTTGAACTCTGGTTGCAATAGCCACAATCCTCAGGGCACCCGCCGGTCTTAATAGAGAGAAGCGTGCTTTTTTGAACTTGGTTCGGATTGAACCATTGACGGTGAACTGTTTGCGCTTGAAACAGCAGATCATTGAACGGCGAATCAAACAGCGCTTGAATTTGCTCCCGGTCCCAATCATGGCGCGGCTGATCTTTGCCTGCGTCGTCTTCATTGACCAATTTTGTGGCTTCTGTCACGAGGGTCTGGATATTCATGTCTGCTCCTCCGGGCGTCTTAAGCTTTAAAAGCGATGCGCCGATAGGTCTTCAAAAATGGGAAAAGGCTATCTTGCCCACTCCCTTTGTGCCGGTCTGTTTCAATCGGCTGAGCATAGGGGGTGCGCCGCCCATTGCAAGCACTCAAACCGGGCCTGAGACGGTTTTATTGCGGCGCCGAGAGGCCTAAAAGTGTTAAAATTTCCCAGAACTCTGAGGTTTTTGGTATTGACGTTACGGCGGGCTGGTATTCGACGTCGCCCACGACTTGAGAACCAAAAGAACCCGAGAGAGGCCTACAATAGAATTGACTCACCTCTCCCTCTCCGCCATTTTGGCGCCAATTGCAGCGAACTGGTTAAGAGGAGCCGAGGATATGGCACGTGAAACGCTCAACAGCTTTGCGCAGCAGAAATTAGATGACTTAGAGGCTAAAAGCCTTCGACGCCGGTTTGTGGATACCGATCGGCTGGGCCCCGCCTTGGCAGGGCGAAATGGGAAAACCCTTATTTCCTTTTGCTGCAACGATTATTTGAACCTCTCCTACCATCCAGAAGTGATCCAAGCAGCCCAAGACGCGACCGCGCGTTACGGTGTGGGCTCGGGCGCCTCGCGACTTGTGACGGGTAACCACCCCCTGTTTCGCCAATTGGAACAGCGCTTAGCCACCCTCAAGCAAGCCGAAGACTGCATCATCTTTGGCTCTGGCTATCTGGCAAATTCAGGCATCATACCAACCTTGGTAGGTCCTAAGGATTTGATATTTATAGATGAATTAGCTCACGCCTGTTTGTTTTCCGGCTCCCAGCTTTCTGGGGCTCGCCATTTTGTCTTCCGCCACAATGATATGGGCCACCTTGAAGACTTGCTCAAAGCCCACCGGGAAACGGGCGGTCATGCGCTCATTCTAACCGACGGCGTATTTTCCATGGACGGCGACCTTGCCCCCGTGGAGGCCTTAGCCGCATTGGCAAAGGCTTATGACGCTTGGTTGATGACAGACGACGCTCACGGCATTGGTGTTCTGGGAGAGGGCAGGGGCTCCAGCTTTGTGGGAGGGCGCAAAATTGATGTGCCCTTGCAAATGGGCACGCTGTCTAAGGCAATCGGAGGCTATGGCGGCTACCTATGTGCGGATCAACCGGTGATCGATTTGATGCGCACGCGCGCGCGCACGGTGATTTATTCAACTGGCTTGCCGCCTGCTATAATTGCCGCCGCCCTCAAAGCCCTCGATGTGATCGAAGCTAATCCAGAATTTGCAGCCAGCCCGCTCAAGAAAGCCAACCGCTTTACACAAGCCTTGGGATTGGCGAATGCGCAAAGCCCTATTGTCCCGATTGTCATGGGGGATGCAGATGTGACCTTAGCGGCGTCCGCCCTTCTTGAAAGCGAAGGGTTTTTAGTTACCGCTATTCGTCCGCCAACCGTACCTGCAGGAACAGCGCGGTTGCGCTTCACCTTCACAGCCGAGCACCGCGACGAAGACATCGACCGTTTGGCGGCATTGGTAAAAGAAAAAATCCTTATAAAAAGAGCAGCGGAATGAAAACCATATTTGTCACAGCGTCCGGTACTGAAATCGGTAAAACCTTTGTAGCCACAACCTTGGTCCGCCAGTTGCGCGCGCAAGGCCTCAAAGTCCGGGCCCTTAAGCCCGTCGTAAGTGATGTGACGGCGGAGAATTTTTCTCAAAGCGACACCGCCTTGATGATTGACGCTCTGGGGGAAACGCCAGACGCAAAAACAATTGATGCTGTGTCCCCGTGGCGGTTTGAGCCAGCCTTATCTCCTGACATGGCCGCGCGCCGGGAAGGGCGCAGCATCGACTTCGAAGAGCTTATAAGCTTTTGCGAAGAGGGCAGAAAAGGCGACCATGATGTGACCGTGATTGAAGGGGTGGGCGGCTTGATGGTCCCCCTTGATGATCAACATTTGGTAAGGGATTGGATGGTGCGCCTAAACCAAACAGCGCCGCTAGAGATTGTGGTGGTGGTGGGAGCCTATTTGGGCACTGTCAGCCATTCTCTAACCACCTTGTCTGCATTGCGGGAAGTAGAGCTTGCGCCAAAAGTTGTGGTGGTGAGTGAGCGCGATCCCGGCCCTGTGTCATTGGACGAAACAATGGAAACCATCGCCCGCTTTGCACCAGAGGTAAACTTCTTAGGCATGCCGCAACAAAAAGACGACGCGCAAACCCCGGTCATAACCGCAGCACTGCTCTAGAATAATTGGATCTGATAGGGTGTGAGCGTCTAAAGTATCACCGCTCTGTAAACGCATTGTCCAGTGCCCGGTAAACCGGCTTGAGCAAATAGCGGGTCAGAGATTTTGATCCCGTAATGATTTCAGCATTGACGACCATGCCCGGCAAAACTGCGTGTTGTGCAGATTCCCGTCCAACGTGGGTGCTATTGAGAGCAATGACCGTCTTGTAATAAGGTTCGCCGTCTTCATCTCTAAATGTCGTTGCCGAAATTTTCTTCACTATGCCTTCCAACGAACCATAACGGGCTGGGTCATAGGTGGTGATTTTAATCTGAGCAGGGTCCCCAAGTCCAACATGACCGATGTCGTTGGGAGAGACTTTAACTTCCGCCACCAGCTCATCGCCAATTGGTACGATTTGCGCGACCATGCCGCCGGGTTCAATGATTTCACCGATACCGGTAGATGTGACCTGTTGCACAATACCTGTTGTGGTGGCGCGCACGTCCAACCGGTCAACGCGGTCTTTCAATTTGGATATGGTACTCGCGACCTCAGAAAGCTCTGATGTGGTTTTAGCTAATTCAACCAGTGCATCATTTTGCAGCGTGGCATCCAGTTCCGCCTGCTGAGCTTCCGTTGCATTGGCAGCTTCTCGAGCACTCGCCAAATTACCCGCGATGCTAATAAGCTGACCGCGTGTTTGTTCCAACGAGCGTTGGGTTTCCAAATAGGTGACCCGAGAAACCAAACCTTTTTTCATTAGTTTGGCCTTCATTGAAACTTGCTCCGTAATAAGAGCAACTTGTTTCCTAAGGCTTTCGCGTTGTTTGGTGAGGGAATCGATTTCAGTGCGCTTCTGTTCCAACTGGAAAACAATGCCCTGCTTTTGACGTTCTGCCCGTTGGTTTTGAGTGGCTAGAGAGGCAACTTCGGTTTGAAACAGAAGAGGTGATTTTTCTTTCATGCTTGCATTCATATCTCGGTCATCAAGATAAGCATTCAAGCGTTCTGATTTGAGCTCAAGTGAGACACGGCGGGCAAGTAATTGTCCAAGGTCGCCGGTGGCAGCAATAGGTTGGAACCGTGCAAGCACATCACCCTTTTCAACAACTTCGCCTTCGTGGACCAAGATGTCAGAGAGAATGCCGCCTTCCAAATGCTGTACCAGGTAGACACGGCCAATGGGAGTGATCTCACCTTCGGCCCGCGCCATTTCTTTGATCTCTGTAAACGACGCCCAGACAATGAGGCCCGCTATAAACAACCCACCAATGACCATGAGGCTTTCGGTAAAACGGGGAGGTCCTTTTTCTTCCAGCATGAGAGGCACAGAGAGACGTTTGGCCAGCATGTTAACTGCACCCGCCTTCACCGCACGCTTGTGCGTATTGTTTTGCCCGTCTGCCATCTCACCCCAAACTCATTACTCAACGGCTTCCAAAAGCCATAGTCACCCGTGTCATCAATCAAGATAAAATTTGACTGAGAACAATCATAGTCCTGCAACCTTACCGCACTCTTAAATTTAACCACTTCGATTAAATCCCAGCATGGCCCTTGGTCTTCTTTCCCCGCGTCAATTACGTAAAGATCTTGGGAATAACTTGGTCCGGCGTGTCCGCAAGCAATATGCGACCCTCACTCATATACACAACCTTGTCGGCCAGTTTCATATGGCTTGGCCGGTGTGTGACCATGATGACCGTTCGTTTGCCTTTCAACGCCTTGAGCTTTTCAACCAAAATGGCGTCGGCATCTGGGTCCAACCCAAAGGCGGGCTCATCGAGCAACAAGACAGATGAGTTTTTGACGTAACAGCGTGCGAGGTTAAGGCGTTGACGCACACCGATGGTGAGGATGCGTCGATCAGATCCTGAAATACGTGTGTGAATGCCGTCTGGTAAATCAGCGATAACATCTTCTAGGCCTGCGTCACGCAAGGCTTGTTTCACATCAGAGTCAGTGGCTGTTGGATGAGCCAACCGAATGTTCTGTGCGATTGTGCCGTGGAAAAAAGTTGCCGTTTGAGGAGCATATCCAATGGAGTTGCGCAGTTCGCTCACATCTAACTGGCGAATGTCCAATCCGTCCATCATGACCGACCCAGCTTGTGGCGCATAAAGCCCGCACAGCATTTTGAGGATGGTTGATTTACCCGAGCCATTAGACCCCGTCAGCGCAATCAACTCGCCAGGCTTGATGTCCAAATTAACGCCAAGCAAAGCTGGTTCGCTGCCCTGTGAATAGCGCAGCGAAATGTTGCGCAGAGAAATTCGGCCTTTGAAATCCCGGAAGAAGGAGGGGAGGACACCGGGTTGGCGCTCCAGCGGAATGCGCATCATACGGTTGATTTGGCGCAAGCTCTCAATGGCTTGTTCCAGACGATTGAAACTTAAGAAGATAGATTGCAACGGCGCAAGAACCCGCCACACAAGGGCCATGGTGGCAATCAAAGCGCCAATCGTCATGTCCCCTTCCATTGCCCGCATGGTGCCAAGGCTGATGGTCGCAACACCTGCTAACATCATCATGGTTTGAGCAAAAATGGCGGTGTAAGAAACGATGCTCCCATTGCGCAGATTAAGCATGGCTGTGTTGGCAGACATTTCGCGGAAACGGGACCGCCAGACATCCTCGCCGTTACAGTTTTTTACCATACGTTGCTTGGTAATAAGCTCGACGAGAAAAGATTGCTGGCGAGAGCGTGAACTCATGTCAGCTTCTGTGACCGCCCGTAAAATGGGTTCGGTAACAAGCAAAGCAAGCGTAAAAACCGCGAGCAAGATAACCGGTATCCAGCCCAAAGGACCTGCAATCCAAAACACAGCACCCAGAAAAATAACGAGAAACGGAATGTCCAGAATGGCGCTCGCAATGGGTCCGGTAAAGACTTCGCGGACAGATTCAAATTGGCGTAGGCGTGCTAGTTGCGTGGCGACCGGCGAGCGTTCTGTCATGCTAATGGGCATCAAAATCAAATGTTGAAAAGTGGCTGACCCGACCAGCGCATCAATACGGGCACCCAGATAGGCTAGGGCGCGGCTACGTACAATCCGCAATGCCATTTCGGCAGCGATGACGAGTAGAATGCCACCGACAAAATAAACCAACGTGTCAGGGGCACGCGCACCCATCACCTTGTCATAAACGCCCATGATGAAAACAGGCACTGCAAGGGCTGTGAGATTGATGAAGAAACTCACCACAGCTAATTGGGTAATCAGGCCACGGAACTGGAATATCAACCGATTGATCCATCCTTTCTTAGGATGGTTGGTTGCCTCATGGCGGGCCTGCGGATCATCATATTCTGGTTCGTAGACAAGGCCGCGTGTTTTGTCAGCTTGGACTTGGCGGTATTCACCGGTACGCCCATCAAAAATGGTCAAGACATCATCTTGGCGTTCCAACACCAAGATCACATTGGAGGTGCCCTGAGAAAAAAGGCACGGCATGTGTTCATCGCGTAGTTCGCCAAGCGTAAGCTGGCTCTCGCGGGTATTGAAATTCAAATTGGCTAGCACAGCCCGCACATCATGCAAGTCGAGTTCGTTGGAAAAATGTGGCAACGCTTCTACCAAGTGGCGGGCTTCACCGCGCCACCCAATGGCTTGAAGCAGAGGGAGTAGACACGCTGAAGCTGGTGAGCTGGCGTCAAAAGCCTCAAGTCGGCCGCCGTAGAGGGTTGTCGCTAGCCGATTGGCCGCGTTACGTTCTGCCATATCTGCCGGGCTCGGAGTATTTGTTGTGCCCATGGGCGCGCCAGAAGGCATTGAAGAGGATGCAAATGTCATCAGCCGGCTTTCCGATCATCGCTAGAGCTTGAGGTAGCCGCAGCCGCTTTTTCTTCCGCTTGTGCTGTGCGGTAGGCAAGGGCGGGATCGATCCATTCCTGCAACTTGCCTTCAAACAGCTCAAATTGGCTGTCGGCAATACGCATCAGAGACGGGCGGTGTGTAACGGCAATAATGGTTGGGCCCCCTTTGAGGGATTTCAACGCATCAACCACTTTTTGGTCGCTCTTGTTGTCGAGATTATTATTGGCTTCATCAAACAAAATGATTTTGGGCTGAGCTGCAATCGCTCGTGCGATCACAATCAACTGCAAAAACCCTTTCGAGAGCTCTTCGCCAATCGTTTCATTAAGCTTGGTGTCGTAGCCGTTAGGAAGCCTGTTGATTTCAGCTTCAAGCCCAATCAACTGAGCCGCAGCGCGCGCGTCATCAATGGCCGCCCCTGAGCGGAACATTGCAAGGTTCTCAATAATGCTACCTCGGAAGACAACAGGATCTGGAGGGATGTAGGCAATGTGCTGTGAAAGGCCTGAACGATGGGAGCCAGAGGTTTTGATGCCATCAATCATGACACTGCCTTTGGAGGGCGCCAAATCTCCGGTGATCATTTCCAGCATGCTTGACTTACCACACCCTTCGCGGCCCGTAATCGCGATCATGGAGCCCGCTTCAAGCTTAAGAGTGAACCCATCCAACACGGGGCGATGGCTATCTTCATAGCGGTGGGTCACGCCAATAAATTCAATGATCCCTGCAATTTCTGGAACTTCTGACACATCTAAATCCGTGCGCTGGGGCAGGTCAAAGACCTTGCGCAGCCGGTCGCTCGCCAATGTAATGTTTTGAATTTGAGCCCAAAGTTGAAGTCCTTTGAGGAGGGGTTGCACTGTACGACCTGACAAAAGAGTGCACGCAGCAACAGACCCGATAGAGAGAGATCCATCAATCACCAACCAAGCCCCCGTTGAAACAACGGCAACCATGGTGAGGGAGGAGAAACTATTGCCAAACGCCTGAGCAATGCCGCCAAGGGAGATTGTGCGATAGCTCACCTCCGCGGCAGAAGCGAGCAACCGGTCATATCGACGCTGCATTTGGGGTTCCATCGACATGGCTTTGATGGAGTGAATGCCAGTGAGAGTTTCAATGACAAAGCTATAGCGTCGGTCATCTAGCTGCGCTCGGTCTTTTAAAACCGCGCGCTGCGCTTTGCCGGTGATAAGCGTGGCAATGGCCAGCAGGCCAAACATAATGATAGGCACCGCAACAATGGGCCCTCCGATCACCCAAACAAGGCCTAGGAACATCAGGACAAATGGCAAATCCAAAATCAACAGCCGCGATTGGCCGCCTTCGAATTCGCGTAAAGTTTGTACAGCATTGATTTGATCCATCACCGCGCCTGCCTCTTGTTCTTCCAAGGCGCTCGCAGGTGTTTGAAGAATACAGTCTACCGCAGCAACATTGAGTTTGTGTTCCATACGAGCGGCATGCCACGCAACCAAATGCGCGCGGGCCGCTTTAAACACACCATCAATCAATAGCGCGATCACCAACCCGCCCATCAGAATACTCAGCGTATCCAATGCTTCGTTGGGAATAATGCGATCGTAAATTTGAAGCAGTGCAAGCGGTAGTGCTAAGGCCAGCACATTAATGATCAGAGAGCCGACATAGAGGGCGAAGGGAAGCTTCTCCCGAAAAGCTGCAGACGCCATTGTGCTTGTCGGTAGGATGGAAAACCGATCCAGTAAGCCCCCCGCAAACCGTTGCTGGCTATTATCTGGCACCTTCTCCCCAGAGGAATTTTCCGGCCCATTCGTTTTGGTATGCACGCGCATGGCTCTCGACCCGATTGTGTAAGCACAAAGCCGCAAGTCAAACGTGTCGGACCTGCGTTCATAGTTTCCTGAGAGTTAAAATGGGGTCAGATGGGTTGAATTTTAGTTAAATTTGATCGGATTTGGACATTCAAAGTTTAACTAAACCCCGAAATTCGTACGCATTTTACGAGGGATAACTCTCTTGTGGGGCGGTGAGAGGTTGTTAACCACCTTTCCTTACGCGCTCTTAAGAGGATTGGGTGAAAACTGGCTGGAAGTGGGAAGACCTTGGGTAAAAGTTTAAATTAAATCACATTCAGTTAGAGCATCGCGTGTTTGACGGTGTTCGGGGCGAGAACAGCGATGTCTGATACTCCAGAGAACAACGACGCAACTAAAGCAACTGTGCCATCTGCAGGTCAGAATGGTAATTCGAGCCAAAGTCCTGAGGAAGCGCTCGCGCTCACCGAGGCTGTGCGGTCCAAGCGCCAGGCTGAAACGGTGGAGGTTGATTCCAGCGACGTCAGCGGCAGTTCAGACGAAGTGACGCTCGCCAACGTCCACTTAGGTTCAGAGCAAGCAACTGATTTCCTCAAGGAAGACCTTCCCCCACGTGACGGCAATACCCAAAGCGACATTGAGCCAGCGAGCATCGCCAATACCGCTTCTTCTGGCGGCACCGAATATACGCCTTCAGCTGAAGAAGGTTTGGGCGAGGGATCAAGTGAGCACTCCGCTCTTGAAGGAACAGGCGTAGGCGTAAACTTTGCGTTGTCCAATCCCCAAAGCAATGCAGCGCATCAAGAGGCCCCAGCACCTCAAACCTCAGAGAATACAATAAATCCAGCTTCTGGAGCAGAGGGCGCCGCTCAAAGTAATCAACCCCCAGCATTTGAAGCCACCAGCCAACCGACCACACCTGTTGATGTGAACGAAGCGCCAACCGATATCGCATTGGACAATCTTTCTGTAGATGAGAATGCAGATGGCGCCACAATTGGCACTTTAACGACAACCGACCCAGATGCGGGTGATACCGCAACTTACACGGTCTCCGATGACCGTTTCGAAGTGGTCGACGGCGATCTCAAGCTCAAAAAGGGTGTCTCTCTCAATCACGAAGAAGCGGACTCTGTCTCTGTGACAGTTACCGCAACTGACTCTGGTGGCCTTGCGACCTCTGAGACTTTTGAGATCTCTGTGGGCGATGTAAACGAAGCTCCGACTGATATCGCTTTGGACAACCTCTCTGTTGATGAGAATGCCGAGGGTGCAACTGTTGGCTCTCTGAGCACAACGGACGTTGATGCAGGCGACACAGCAACGTATGCAGTTTCCGATGACCGCTTCGAAGTTGTCGACGGTGACCTCAAGCTCAAAGACGGTGTCTCGCTCAATCATGATGATGACGCGACGGTCTCAGTAACTGTGACGGCGACGGATTCGGGAGGTCTTACGACTTCTGAGACCTTTGAGATCTCTGTGGGCGATGTGAACGAAGCGCCGACCGATATTGCTCTGGATAATTTGAGCGTTGATGAGAATGCCGAAGGTGCCACTGTCGGCTCTCTGAGCACGACAGATGTGGATGCAGGCGACACAGCATCTTACACAGTTTCCGATGACCGCTTCGAAGTTGTTGACGGCGACCTCAAGCTAAAAGACGGTGTCTCTCTCAATCACGAAGAAGCGGACTCTGTTTCTGTGACAGTCACCGCAACGGACTCTGGTGGCCTTGCAACCTCTGAGACCTTCGAGATCTCCGTGGGTGACGTGAACGAAGCGCCGACAGACATTGCTCTGGATAATCTCTCTGTTGATGAGAACGCCGAAGGTGCCACAGTCGGCTCTCTGAGCACGACAGATGTGGATGCCGGTGATACCGCGACTTACGCAGTCTCCGATGACCGCTTCGAAGTCGTCGACGGCGACCTCAAACTCAAAGATGGTGTCTCTCTCAATCACGAAGAAGCGGACTCTGTCTCTGTGACAGTCACCGCAACGGACTCTGGTGGCCTTGCAACCTCCGAGACATTCGAGATTTCTGTCGGCGATGTAAACGAAGCCCCAACCGATATTGCTCTAGATAACCTCTCTGTTGATGAGAACGCCGAAGGTGCCACAGTCGGCTCTCTGAGCACGACGGATGTTGACGCCGGTGATACCGCGACTTACGCAGTCTCCGATGACCGCTTTGAAGTCGTCGACGGCGACCTCAAACTCAAAGATGGCGTCTCGCTCAATCACGAAGAAACAGATTCCGTTTCTGTGACAGTTACGGCAACTGACTCAGGCGGTCTTACGACCTCCGAGACATTTGAGATCTCTGTCGGTGACGTAAACGAAGCCCCAACAGACATTGCTCTGGATAATCTCTCTGTTGATGAGAATGCTGAGGGCGCCACTGTTGGCTCTCTGAGCACGACCGACGTTGATGCCGGTGATACTGCGACTTATGCCGTCTCCGATGACCGCTTCGAAGTTGTCGACGGCGACCTCAAGCTAAAAGATGGTGTCTCTCTCAATCACGAAGAAGCAGATTCTGTCTCTGTGACGGTCACGGCAACGGACTCTGGGGGCCTTACGACTTCTGAGACATTCGAGATTTCTGTGGGCGATGTAAACGAAGCGCCAACTGATATCGCTTTGGACAACCTCACTGTCGATGAGAATGCCGAGGGCGCCACAGTCGGCTCTCTGACCACAACGGATGTGGATGCCGGTGATACCGCCACTTATGCCATCTCGGACGATCGTTTCGAAGTTGTCGACGGTGACCTCAAGCTCAAAGATGGTGTGTCTCTCAATCATGATGATGACGCAACGGTCTCAGTAACTGTGACGGCGACGGATTCGGGAGGCCTTACGACTTCTGAGACTTTTGAGATCTCCGTGGGCGATGTAAACGAAGCGCCGACCGATATTGCTCTGGATAATTTGAGCGTTGATGAGAATGCCGAAGGTGCAACTGTCGGCTCTCTAAGTACGACGGATGTGGATGCAGGCGACACCGCAACTTATGCAGTTTCCGATGATCGTTTTGAAGTGGTCGACGGCGACCTCAAGCTCAAAGATGGTGTCTCGCTCAACCACGAAGAAGCAGACTCTGTTTCTGTGACGGTAACCGCAACAGACTCCGGTGGTCTTACGACCTCTGA